>Ga0325404_1009238_pt1 | contig 10050 bp, 9 predicted proteins | sample PopdelMetagenome_18_FD_205664 | JGI IMG/M metagenome (GOLD analysis project Ga0325404, IMG submission 205664) | Populus deltoides microbial communities from Bellville, Georgia, United States - Xylem-Control-R1 | ecosystem: Host-associated > Plants > Phyllosphere > Stem > Wood/Secondary xylem...
GATATCAATTATATTTATCAATCGATTGTTGGATCGAGATAAAATTCTACGAGGAATCTCCTTACATATTGTTATATCTCATTTTAGAATTTTAGGGTAATCGAAGTTTAGAAAGATCTTACGAGACTGTCAATTGTGTTTTTATGATTTTGTTCAGAAATGTTAATTTATTGTGTTTTTTTTAGATAATTTTTTTTAAATTTTATCATTCAACAATAAATTTATTGGTGATTGAGTTTTGTAATTTGTTTCGATTTATTTTATTTTGGGTTATTATTATCTTATGACCCGGGTTACGGATTTAGAATTATTGATCCTCATAATTATTGGATGCCATAAAGTTAATGGCAGCATCATTGATTATCTGATGCCATTGTAAAAATTAATTATTGTTTGAAATTAACGACCATGTAAACTTCTAGTGGCCCTGAGGAGACTCGAACTCATGACCATTGAGAAGCAAACTCAAGACCTGACAAGTTAAGTTACCTCTTAGGTTTCCATATTTATTTTTACTCGGACAGATTGAGGACCCTTGATTCATGAAGACCTTTCCTTTAGTACATGAAATCAAGGTTGTTAATTCTTTTTTTTTTTGTATAGAATACCTAGTATATCTTGTTTCAATTAAAAAAACCAAACAACTAAGAAATTTTTTTATCTCGTTTAGAATTTTAGTTTGTTTCAGAAATTCCACTTAATTCCGTCCTAATTAAATATTTTTTTTTTGCTTTTTGTTTTTGTTAAACACTATTCAATTTTACGGTATCAATTATATTTATCAACCGATTGTTAGATCGAGATAAAATTCTATGAGGAATCTCCTTACATATTATTATATCTCATGTTAGAATTTTAAGGTAATTGAAGTTTAGAAAGATCTTACGAGACTGCCAATGATGTTTTTATAATTTTGTTTGGAAATATTTTTTTTAGATTGATTTTTTTTTTCAAATTTAATCATTTAACAATAAATTTATTATTAATTAAATTTTATAATTTATTTTAATTTGTCTTATTTTAGATTATTATCATCTCATTGCCCAATTATTTAACCTCATAATTATTGGATGTAAGTTAATGTCAGCATCATTGATTATCGGATGGCATTGTAAAAATTAATTACTGTCAACTTGCAATTGCTTGTGCTTCATGTCATGTACAAATAGGTGTCAAATTATCAGGCATGTACCTAATACACTTCTTTCTCCACACACAACCCAAAATGAAAGTTTTAGCAATGGAAAGTTTCTTTCTGGGGCCAGTTCTTCTATGCATGATCATATGGAGAATACTGTCAACCAGTCACAAAAGAAACAAAACCTTACCACCACCTGAACCCTCTGGTGCATGGCCTTTGATAGGACATCTGAGGATTCTCAATAGTCAAATTCCATTTTCCCGAATTCTTGGAGACCTGGCTGATAAGCATGGACCAGTTTTTTCAATCAGGCTTGGCATGAGACGGACGCTTGTTATTAGTAGCTGGGAATCTGTGAAGGAATGCTTCAAAACCAACGACCGAAAATTCCTAAATCGTCCGAGTTTTGCTGCTTCAAAATACATGGGTTATGATGATGCCTTCTTCGGATTCCATCCGTATGGAGAATACTGGCTTGAGATGCGAAAGATCGCAACGCAAGAGCTTCTGTCGAACCGCAGGCTTGAGCTGCTCAAGCATGTGAGAGTTTCGGAAATAGAAACATGTATGAAGGAATTGCACACGACTTGTAGCAATGGTTCCGTGTTGGTGGACATGAGCCAATGGTTTTCCTGTGTAGTTGCGAATGTGATGTTTCGACTAATTGCGGGGAAGAGATATTGTAGTGGTATTGGCAAAGATTCAGGAGCATTTGGAAGATCAGTCAGAGAGTTCTTTTACTTGGGTGGGGTTTTAGTAATTTCTGATTTGATTCCTTTTACTGAATGGATGGATTTGCAAGGACATGTGAAATCTATGAAGCGTGTCGCCAAGGAGTTGGACCATGTTGTGAGTGGTTGGCTTGTAGAACATCTTCAGCGTAGGGAAGAGGGCAGGGTGAGGAAAGAAGAGAAGGACTTCATGGATGTCATGTTAGAATCTCTTGCAGTAGGTGATGATCCCATCTTCGGATACAAAAGAGAAACCATTGTCAAGGCAACTGCGCTGGTAAGTGAACTCACAACATTCTGTATAACATCCTCGTCAACATTATTGCATTTCTAATTGCTGATATTGTTTGTGCTCTGCAGAATCTTGTATTAGCAGGCACAGATACTACTTCTGTCACCTTGACATGGGCACTGTCTCTTCTACTTAACCATACTGAAGTGCTAAAAAGAGCACAGAAAGAGATTGATGTCCATGTAGGAACAACAAGATGGGTAGAAGAATCAGATATCAAGAACTTAGTGTACCTTCAAGCCATTGTGAAGGAAACCTTGAGACTATACCCTCCTGGCCCCCTATTGGTACCACGTGAGTCCTTGGAAGATTGCTACGTGGATGGCTATCTCGTTCCTCGAGGCACTCAATTACTAGTTAACGCGTGGAAGCTTCATCGAGATGCGCGAATATGGGAAAATCCATATGAGTTCCATCCTGAGAGGTTCCTTACGAGCCATGGATCAACAGATGTTAGAGGTCAGCAGTTTGAGTATGTTCCATTTGGTTCAGGGAGAAGATTGTGCCCTGGGATTTCTTCTAGCTTGCAAATGCTTCACTTGACGCTTTCCCGGTTGCTTCAAGGCTTCAATTTCAGCACCCCAATGAATGCTCAAGTTGACATGAGTGAAGGCTTAGGACTCACTTTGCCGAAAGCAACGCCATTAGAAGTTGGTCTTACGCCGCGCCTTGAGAATGAGATCTACCAACATTAGAGCATGTTTTTGCTGTCTTTTGTCTAAGAACTAGTGATCTGAATAAAAACTAGTGCATAAAAGATGTAAATTAAACTTCTATAAAAAATAAAAAATAGCCCTCGTGCTGAGTACGCATGGCTTAAGTCCAAAAACCACTTCATCTATGACCTCCTTTTCTGAAAGTCTTGCCCATTTTTAACTTTCAACTATCTACCATAGAAGCTACAAGAAATGTAATGGCTGAGGAATTTGTTGACCATCTTTTAATTCATTGCCAAAAGCAGTGTAGTATCTGGTCAAAATTAATTTATAGGCTGGTGGGGCTCTCTCTTGGTGTTGTCTTGGTAGTCTATCTGATTTTTTTCACTAATGGGAATTTTTGGTACATGGAGCATTTCAAAGAAAAGTCTGGACTATGATATTTTTTGCAATATCGTGGTCTGTTTGGCTTATGCGTAAGATCTCCTCTTCAACCATTAAAAAAAAAATGATGATTTTGATTGTATTTTCTTCTTAATCCTTACCACGCTTTGTGTGCGGGTTAAAGTATTATTCTCATATTTTCCTTATTGTGCAACTGATCTTTTGTTATTTGCTGGTGGCTTGATTAGTGGACAAATTGTCAGAAATCTCAGCCTCTTATTTTATGGTCGGCTCCTGAGCTTTCTACTGTTAAATGGAATGTTGATGGTTTCTCCTTTGGAGGACTTGGGTCCAGCAGGTATAGGTGGAGTCTTCCGTGATCACATGGGAATGGTTATGGACGTGTTTTCTATTTCAGCTGGGGTCAAAAACTCCAATAAAGCAGAGTTGATAGCGGTGGTAAAGGCATTAAGATTATCATCTTTGAGAGGTGATTTGTCCAACAATAAAATTATTATTGAGTCTGATTCTTCTAATGTTGTAAGCTGAATGAGCAAACCAACTTTTAGGCCTTCATATTTCCATGAGCTGTTCATCCTTTCTGCTCGCTTCTCTTCGACCTTGGGTGCTGTGTTTTTCTCTCATGTCCTAGGTGAGGCAAACCACTTTGCGAATGGTCTTGCTAAGCAAGGAGTCTCTCGAGTTGAAGAATTTATTGCATGGATATGATTGAAAGTATTCAGAGACTGTCTTATGGAAGTTTCTATGGTTCATATTCTTGCTATTCTGTGATCTGTGCTCTATAGCTTCAGTTTTCTGTTCTGAAAGTAGCTGGAGATGAGTATCAGAGTTTGTGTTGGGGAGATGATGCCTGCTGGAGGGGTAACCATGTTTTCAATAGCTATCCTTGGTGGTTCGTGTGGTATCTAGGGATTAGGCTAGTCTAGTTTTGTCTTTCGTGGGTGCTAATTAAAATTTTGTCTCTGTGGTTCTCCTTCCTTCCTTTTTGTTTTGCTCATCTCAGGTATTCTATGCCTTCTCAGGCCTTTTCACTCAGCTTGTATGTTAACATGTGCTTCTTAGCAGGGTTGGTCCACAATTTAATACCTTATGATCCTTTAGTCAAAGAATACATTGTATATGTGAAACTCTCTTGTATGGCTTGAATCCAAACTGAAATTCTATACATTTATAATTGAGAAGGAGATGGTCAATTCGGTTGCACGCCATTGAACACTAGATTATTTCTTGCCAGTCCACAAGGTTGCAGAGAAAACTAACTTCCCTGAGTTGTAGCTTAGCCATTGACGGTAGAAAACTTTGAGAGATTCTGGTTGAAACTCCGTACCGTTGAATTACTCTAGACCAAAAATACCAGGAGCAATGACAGTGGAGGAGAAGGTGTGATGTTGATTCAGTAAATCTACTGCAGAAAGGACATCTTGTTGCACCCATACTGATGGGATTTCTTCGGGCTAGAAATCCCCTTTCACCAAGTTGGGAGCCATGCTTGTCCATATATTAGCTAGCTCTCTAGTTACTGTCACTCTTGGGAATAGAATTCTGTCTAATATCAAGCTGTAATTTCTTACAATATAAATCAATCTTGTCTTTGCTCGCTTTCCAAATCTTCTTATCTGACTTTACTTGAGATGATGCCTGTGATATATTGAACAATATCCTTCAAGTCCATAAATGTCTTTCGGTTATTTTAGTAATTGTATTTTGTAAGGCATAGTAAAATTTATAATGCAACCCTTGAATAAAATAACAAATACCTTCTCCACAAGGGCATTTTTGTATTTTCTTATTTGATAGATCAGTAGAATTACAACATTACCCTTACTATTTAAATTTTCTAACCTTGGTTTCAGGGGCTTGGTTGTAATTTCACCATGGTTTTTTTATTATTATTTAGTTCTAAGGGTATTTTCGGTTTTTTACAAATAAAAAAATGAAAAAGTTGTTAATGTGTGTCTCCCATGCGTACTTATCAGCCGCTTTGTCACCTTTGGTAGTTCGTACAATTGGCTCTGGTGATTGTAACCTTGAATCTGCCGCATCATTTGATTCGTCTCAGCACCCTCTTTTTTTTCTGGGTGGCTCGTGTATGTCAGTTTGTGCCGCTTTGTTACTGTCTGGTGGTTCGTGCGACTGACTCCGGTGATTGTAATTGTGAATTCGCAGCACTATTTGATTCGTCTCGGCGTCCTTTTTCTCTCTAGTTGCACGTGTGTTGTAGTTCGATGTGGTTTGACCTAAAATTGCTTCTTTTTTTTCCTTCTCTTTCTTCCTCGAATTGTGTGCTGGCTATGCAAAAAATAATATCAACCCTTCAATTTATTTTTTCTTTTGAATTGGTCCTTCTTCTCTTATTGTTATTTGTAATTATTTTATTTACATTGATTATTTCTAATTAGATTTTATTTTTAATTTCATCCTTGGTAATTCGATTTTTTTTAATTTGTTTTCAAATTTAGCTCTTATTTTTTTAATCGACATTTGTTCTGTCTTGAATTATTTTCTTAATTGATTTGTTAATTTATCCAATTCCACCCTTAGAAAAAAAAATCATGACCATATTCAGGTAGAAAAAAATAAACCAGGGAGGTGTAAAGTGTGTTTTCCCCAACTACACTGTATTTGCAATAATTAATTGCTGATCTTATGAAAGATTATCAGTATTTGCAATAATTAATTGCCCAATTGACTCTCCAATGCAGATCCCCCCCACATCATGCTCAACAAGGTGAAAGGAAGGCCATTCCATTTGTCCTCCCATGGTGGCCGACTCCAATTCCTGGATTCAATCCTCAGGCTCTCAGCCAACAATGATATGTCCCTTCAGTGTTCTCTTACCATGACTTAGGCTCTTAGGTCAAAAGTCATAGATTTGATTTTATGCAGCATTGCTAGATAACATGCTTGGCTAAATCCATAATCACAATCTTCTTGTGCCTTCAGAGTGTTTTAACCCACATATGAAGTTTAATAATATATTTCAATTCGTCAATTGCTATTTAACTTTGTTTTCTTTTTATAGCATTGTTTTGCAAGGTTAACTTCAAGATTCTGGTACAAGAACGAAGAAAATAGTTTGAGCTACCAAAATATTCCTTTCCAAGCTCATGACTTTTTAAACAAAAATAGCTGTAGACTAATACCATAGCACAACCCTACAGCATATCCTATAACATGTTTTTCCACTCACACATATATGGCTTTGCACCCCTTATTCAAGTGCTTAGACAACAACATTTACATCCAGGAGATATTGCAACAATAATACTATAGTCCATAATCATCATTAAAAAAAAAGTACAAAAAAAGCATCAGTTGATTACATTTATGCCCCATGAGAACAGAATGACCGGTAGGATGCTAGAAATGTCTTTGTTGGGTTTGCTTTATGTGTGCTCCTTTGCTTTCATCTGACCTGCGAGTTGATCGTGTCCTTGTGCTTCCTGAGCTGGAGTTCTGGTAAAAGTCTGAACTATTGGATAACTTCCTCAGACGAGAGCTGAAGCTAAGTTCATTGCTAGTTTGCGTATTGCTCTCAGATAAGCTTGCGTCAAGAGAAGACTCATAGCCCATTGTCTCAAACTCCTACAAGAAATGTCCATTCTGTCAGTATTTTCCTTACAAGGTTGCATAGAGCGCATGTCATAGGATAGACATTTTCGGATTGGATTTTGTCAAGGAGCATTGTCTGCTGACCTTGGATTTTTTCTCGGCACAATAGGGTGTTAAACATGGATTTAAATCCTTGAGAAGCATGTCATCTGGACTACCCGGGGTTGCACCATCGCAAGAGCTAAATTCCTGAATTGTTATTGACAGTTTGTCAAGGAAGAAGAGCTAAGGGAAAGACAGTTTGAATCAACAGGCATATAAAGTTCGTAAAGCAGAACTTAGAAGCAGATCATGGCATTTCCGGTACACAACATTTCAGTGCTTAACCCACAAGAAAACTTCAACAATTTTTCCAAATGGCCTTCACGGTGAAAATAGTAGAATTCAAAAATATCCTACTCTTTTACTGTAAGTTTAATAGAGTGATCGAACAATTTGAAAATGAAATTTGATTTAAACCAGGTCAGTTCGAGTACAGCCGGTATCCTCCCCACAGATTTGAAGACCCACCCCACCTGGTGTAATGAACACTGATGCTTCTATCTGGGATTAAGAGTCATTCTTTTGTATATGAGAAAATGTGGATAGAAGGCAGGTCCAGATGAGATTATTGATTTTCTATTTATGATGTAAGCAATGTTTCAAGTGAATTATCAAATTATAACTTCATTCTAAAAAAATAAACAAATAAATAATTAAAGGAAACTGTGGCTCCTTGCTAGGAAATGAACACTGATGACCTATAATCTTAATACTACAACACACTTAGGAGAACTCTGAAAACTATAATAACTTGTTTGGAGGAGAATTCTGTCAACTATAAGTTAATATCTGAAAAGGAAAACAGCACACTTACCAAGGAATTAGCAGTTTCTTCATGGTCATATGATGGTGTTCCTGGTGAGCTGCCAGGATATTGGATGCATGCCCTTGCATATTTATCTGCCTTCACCTTTTCAAGAAGAAAATTATTAACAATTGCACACCCCAAATACCATCATAAAGCAGCACCTTCTTCGAATTTGAAGATATTATCTACACAAATGTGGCAAATAAAGGAGAAAAACAACTGCAAAATTCAAACCTTTTGTCCAGAAAACGAAATCAATCTATTGACCGTGCATAAACACAATAGCTGCAATAATGTTCAACATGTAAAATGATCTATAATCTAATTCTATTAAGAGATATACTAGACATTAAATAAAGAACCTTACAATTTGAACAGCATTGATTTTAGCAATCTCAAGATGAATCTGATTTTATACTAACATTGAATGTACTAATTAAGATGGAAAATCACATAGAGCTAGCATATGAATTACTGGAGAACCTCAATGCTCATTTATGCAACCAAAGTCTGCATTCATAAGACTGTCCCATACACTAGAAAGCAGGGAACTTGTACATGCAAAAACTTTAGGTTTCATTTCAACCACAATTGACAAAAAAAAATTTCAAAACATCAACTCAGAATAGTAGAACTTGAATGAAAACACTTAAAATCACTAAAACATGGAAAACTTTTCAGGTTAATACCTCAGCAAGATCCTCTGCAAGGTATTGCAATTGACCTGTAAGGGAAGTGACCTGCTTCTGAAGAGTTGGAATGAGTTGTTTGGCTTGCTTCAATTCTGATCCTTGCTGCTCCAGTAACTCTTGAAGTTGAGAATTCATTGTATCAGGAAAAAGTATTGAACTTTTTAATGACCTGATCTCTTGTCTTTGATTCAAGCACAAATCTTTCAACTTCTCAACCTACAAACCAAAGAACAAAAGCACCAATAATACAAAAACCAAAACCCAAAAAGGAAAAAAAAATCAACAAAAACATTACTTGAACTCCACTTACTTCCTTGTTCTTGTCTTCAAGCATCAACTTAAGCTTATGAATCTCCAACTCTTGTTCTTTATTAGCACTCAAAAGCTCTCTCTCACTCTTCAAAACCATAGCTAAAGTCCTTGTATTACTATTCACTTTTGCCTCCGTCAACGCCTTCACTCCCTTCATCTCCTTCTTATTTTCCTTCCCAAATAACTTCTTCTGCAGCCCCATAAAAGCAGTCCCTTTCCTTGCAGTCTTTTTCAAGTCCTCAGCTATTAAATCCGATGGAATCACCAACCCCACACCCTTACTTGATGACCCTTTACTCGACGTGGAAGATACTGACTTCTTCTCCATGAATTTCTTCACCATTGTGCTTAAATTGTGATCATTTCCATCGTTTTTTACCTTGATTTTTGACAAATATGCTGGTTTGGACTTGATTATTGCGCGTGAAGTTGAGTGTTTGTAGCTTAGCTCAGTGGATGAAGATGGGTCTGAGAAGTAAGAGGAAGTTGAGGACCTTGAATCGTATGAATTGTAGCGGGAAGCCATTAAAGATTGAGTCTTTAGGACAAGGAGAGAAGGAGGGGAAGAACAAGTTAAGAGGACACCAAGAAAGGTGGGGTTTTTGTTGTGTCTGAAAGGTCAAGGACAGATGGCAAAGTGGGCGTGATTGAGTGAGAGCCGCTGTCTGAATTCAAATTTTTGTCTTGGCTTCGAAAGCGCGGGATGTTTTAATGCTAATAATTAGTAGTGAAATTCAACTCTAATATGATGTTAGTTGAATGAATTATTTACAATTGCAATATGTTAATTAAAAATTTGAGTAGAGATCACTGATATAATAGAATGCTTATTTTGCAGTTAAAAAGTGTTTTTGAAATTTTTTTAAAAAAATTCCTTTAAATTAATTTTTTATGTTTTTTTTATTATATTTTTTTAATTAAATTTTAATCATTGAAATAATAATTTTCATTTAGAACTTTTCTTTTATAATAAAAAATAGATAATTAGTATTTTATAAATTTTGTTTTTTTTAATGTTATTATGTAAGATTTAAACTCCCAAAACAAACTAATTTTAATCGAAACTAGTAGACATAAATAACTGTTTAAGATATAATCAAAAGAGATCAAGTTTTAATTTGTTAAAATTGTTACAAAAATACTCTAATTGTTTTTTTATTTTTTTATTAAAAAAAGTAGACATATTTGACTCTTTTTATGGTTTTGATTCTCATGTTTGAATCTTCAAGTCCATGTTGGAGAAAATATGAGATTATTGCCATGTGCCAGCTAAGAAGGTTGAAAAATGCGAGGGATCGAGGTTTAGAACAAACTGCATGCATGTATGAAGGATTAAGGGACTTGTCTTGGTGAACTGAT
>Ga0325404_1009242_pt1 | contig 10047 bp, 3 predicted proteins | sample PopdelMetagenome_18_FD_205664 | JGI IMG/M metagenome (GOLD analysis project Ga0325404, IMG submission 205664) | Populus deltoides microbial communities from Bellville, Georgia, United States - Xylem-Control-R1 | ecosystem: Host-associated > Plants > Phyllosphere > Stem > Wood/Secondary xylem...
ATTGTGACCACGTACAAGATATAAGAAACTTGAGTGCTCGTGTTGAGAATAGTGGAGAGTTTGGGATGGGTGTTTGGCTGCAGTTTGGGAGGGGAGAGGTGGGATGGGAAAGAAGAAGAAGGAGAAATAAAGGAAGAGAGTGTCGGCAGATGGGTGCATATAATGGTTTTTTCTAACGGAAGCACCGACGGATTACTTCCAACGGTGATTCCGTCGGTGCTTCCATCGGTGACTCGCCACGTCACTGTACGGCTATCTCAGTTTGAATCCCTCGGTAATTTCCGTCGGTAAAATCGCCTGACGTCACCATGCCGTTGCGTATATTCCAGACGAACTGTATACTCTGTCAGCGACACCGTCGGTATATACCGACGGAAATATTCCATCGGTATATACCGACGGTGTCGCCGATGGATTTATTACGTCGGTATATACCGACAGATTTTGAGACGGAATGATTTCTGTCGGTAATTCCGTTGCTTTTCTCCGGTTTTCTGGTAGTGTTTGTTTTCTTTATCTATTGATGTTAGGGTTAGTCTTGATGGCAATATAAAAGCACAAGTAATAAAGGCTCTCCATGAGAATGTGAAGTTAAAAAAAAAAAACAATATGCATTCAAAGCTAATAAAAAAAAGGTTATTTTTAATCAAGTGATTAGGTTTGAGTACATATGCAAAAGGAAAGATTTCTTGAACAAAGAAGATCTAAGTTGATGCCGAGAGGAGATGGATCATTCTAAATTCTTTAAAGAATTAATGATAAAGCCTATAAAATAGATCTACCAGTTGAGTATGGTGTTAGTGCTATTTTTAATGGTTTTTTTTCTTTCTTTGTTTAATGTTTATGACAATTAAAGGTAAAATATTTTTTAGGAGAGAGGGGATGATGTGATCCAAGCTTCACCAAATGATTCATTATAAGTTCTAGTTGGGCCAATTATAAGATCAAAAATAAATAAGCTTAAATATGCATTCAATAGGCTTGTTCAGAGTATTTGAGCCAAAATGAATTTCAAGGAGGCTACATCTTTAACAAGTGGTGATCATATCTTAGTCAATTTAATATATTTACAAGAGAGGTATGATCCATCTACTTCAAAGACTAATTAATTTCGGCAGTTATAAGGTTACTTTTTCTATTGTATAGTTTTACTCTAACAAGTATGATCTACAATCTAACTGTTGAACCAAGTTGAAATTTTAATAAAAGCTTCTCGAGGCCTTGTTTTATATTAGGTTAAAATCCTATGTCAATCAGAAATCAGGATGAACTTGAGCCATAATCTATTGTGCAAGAATTATATTAGTTTTCTAGTTGATTTATGATTATTTTTCCTAATTGATTTAGAACTCTTTTATTATTATTCCAGCATTATTTAGAACATTTTTACCTAGTATAAATGAGATGTTTTTAGCTTGTAATTAGGTTTTTTAGGACAAACTTTGATTTTTAACAATTATTATTGTGTGTATGAGATTTTGCTCATACCTTTTGGTTCTTAATAGAACTGCCCCAACTTATCATAGAATTAGTTAAGTTTTATGGCATCTTCTATACTTCGCGTTCATGTCTCTTCATGGGAGTTGATTGGGGCTTCGGTTACTTATAATTTTAGTGTTCCAGTACAGGTTGTCATTGTGTAAAACTCAATTTCAAACATTTCTTGAGAAAAGTCGATATGACTGTGATTTTCTGAATCTTTATATCCATGAGGTTCACTTCACACATAGATGGTGAGCAATTGATGGGCAAAAGGCTATTCAAGATTATATAGATTAAAATTGATATGAATGATACCACTAACACTTAATGAGCCTAAACAAGATTAATTTATCTCAATTCAAAGAGACCTTAATATATTAAACCCAACACAAACAATGATCAAATTAAAACTAAAATAATCACAAATTAACAACTAAACCTAATAAAATAAAAATAGTGTTTACATATATTTCAAACAAACCCTAATATGTCAAACTCCATACAAACAATAAAAAAAAAACTCACAAAATTAAAAAGGTATATGAGAAAAAGTGTTGGTCGGGCCAACATGGCAACAGTGTTTTTTGAAAAATTGCTAGTGCTATTACAAGTTTTTGAAAAATTAAAGTCTTTTTTCACAGTTTCTATTTTTTAAAAAAAAATATGTTAATTTTTTTTAAAAAAATACTCATATATCTATGGTGTGGTAGGAGTCAGGTGTCTCTTTTTGTGTAGGCTAGCACGAGCTGCCACGTATAATCGTTCAAAATAGCTAATCTCACTCAATGATTGGCTTACACATGCTAGACCATTTGTCACGCGTGCATGCCCGCCTAGTCACCCAAGTGACAATGCACATGATTGATGCATGTGGTGTGTTTTGGGCTTAATCATGGTCGGTATTTTTTAAAGTACTTTTCTTTTGAAAATATATCAAAATAATATTTTTATTTTTAACATTTATTTTTTATATCAACATATCAAAATGATCTAAAAACATAACAAAAAAATTTATTTTTTTACAAAAACGCTTTCCAACCGCAAAAACAAACAACAAGTTTTAATTAAGCTTTCATTTTAGTTTTGTAAGGCTTGTTGGTAATCAAGGTTATCAAAAATACTTTTTTGATATAACACGAAAAATACAATATAAAATCGGATTATAAAATCGTAATTAATTTTTTAACTAATTATATATTGATAATTTTAGCAAAAAAAATTAAATTATATTAAAATCTAATAAAGTGAGTCAACAATATTATAATTAATGAGTGATCTAAATAAAATTAGAGAGATAAATAGTACTCAAAATTAAATAAACCCTAAATAATATCTAATACGCTAGAAAAAATTCAAATTAAAAATAATTATTTAAAAAATAGAATAATAAAAAAAAGTCTTCATGTGAAAATTCTTCAATGTAGCCGAATCTCCAATTTTCATATTTTCTTAGCAGATTTGAATCTTGATTTCAAACATGTTGTTCTCTCTTGTCTAGATGAATTACTAGACCTATGATATATGGTTAGAAAGTTTCAGATGTCTAATTTTCATCCCAACATTAATTGCAAAAACATTCCTCCGGTAGCTCCATATATGTCCCAAACAGTACACGAAGGTCTAGTTTGATATATTTGACAAAATTTATCTACTAACTTTGACCCTATGAAATATTATATTTACAAACTTCATTTGACTTGAAAATTTACCATAATATATTTTCATGTGTTTAATATTTCCCTATAAAGTTTCAGCTATATCCAATGTATAGTTTGGCTATATCCAATGTATAGTTTGAAAGATAGGTCTAATCTCGTATACCTAGTCAGCAGATATTTGAAGGCCAAATTTGAACTTTACTTGGTTCATATCATAAATTTAGTAAACCTGTAAAATCGGATCAAGTTTACCAATTATACACTAGTTAAGTCTGATTTTACTAATTTTCAAGTTTTTAATCCGATTTTATACGTTAAACATATTAACTTGTAAATATAATTTCACAAGTCAATTTATAATTTTAACACCAATGTTGGTAATTACTGGACAAATAATTGTAACCATAAAACAAAACAAAGTTCGAAACCTGCTTACAACGTTTTACAGTAATCATCTAGTACCTGTCGTGATCTAGTATTATTTATTGCTCAGTTGTAGGCGAAAATATTGAAATTTTCAAAAAAAAAAAGCTATGCTACAGGCAGTCAGTCTGTCTTGTATGGAAGTTCAATTAGCATACACCTCTTTTTCCTGATGAGGAGGGCATAAATTATATGTCCGAATCCAATGCTCCAACATGGAGCATCAAGTTCTTTTAGACATTCAGGGCAATTTTTTGTCTGTTTGCTTATTTAGTACGATAAAATCACTGATTGAATTGTCCGAAATTTTAGACAGTCAGCCAGCGAACATATAGCAGTACTGGAAGTTCATTAGCTCATTATCGTTTTCTAAGCATGCACTTGGCTAGCTCTCTTGTCTTTAGGAATCAGGGGTAGTTATGGTTTTTTCTAAAGTGTTTTTTTTTAATATATTAAATAATATTATTTTTATATTAAAAAATTTATTTTTAATACTAACGTATTCAAATAATACAAAAATTTTTTAAAAATTTATCTTTTAAAAAAATCAAACTTCTAAAAAACACAATTCCAAATACGTTTGCAACCTCCGCGTTTTCTTTTGCTTTGGAATGGAGGTAAGAAACTAATGATAAAGATTCTGGATGTCTAGTCCTCATTTTAGTGTTTAAATAGTGATTTAACCCGTGATTCGCTATAAATTATAATATTTTTAAAAAAATAATATTTGATATATAAGTTTTTTTAATGTATTTTTTTATATATAAATTCATAGAAAACCAATGTAAATAATAAGATTGCGTGAATCAGAATTTCTAATAAATCAAATATTAAAAGATGAAAATTAAAAAAAGTTAATTTTGAAAACAAAAATTCAAGTTTTGAAGAAACACCATTACAAATACATTTACAACCTCACGTTTTTGCTTTTGCTTTGGAATTAATGAGGTAAGAGAGTAATGATAAAGATCTAGTCTTTAGTGTTTAATCAGTCTGTAAATAGAATAGTGAGTTATTGAGGAGGATTCTTGGTACAAGTAGTCCTGTGGTCGTTTTGCTTTCCAGTGAAGAAATTTCTTATACAAAACAAAATTGATGGTACAGCTGTAAACAGTCAATGTTCTCGACAAAAATTAATAATGCTTACTATAATGTGAACACAAAAATTAATCACAAATATTGTCAACGCGTTTTATATTTCAAATTGCTTAGCTGTTGTAAAGAATCTTTGAAAATCCTGCTCGGAAAAACTTGCGTATATCTAATTAGGTTGCTGTTTTTTTTTTTTTTTTTTTGAATTGGTCTCTTGCCTGGCTCAAAAAAGAAAACTGAAAGATCATGCGAGTCCCAGGGAAAAAAAAAAGAAAAAAGGGTAGGTTGTCTTGTGTTTGAAAGAATCAATTCAAGGAAATGAAGAAGTCCTCCCACAAGAACTCTTACGCTTCAAACTAATATTTGGGTGGGTGACAATATGGAACTCAAGGAAACTAGCTAGCTAGCTCAAAAAGGAAAATGCATTTACAGTAATCAAGATTTACAGTTTGACTAAATATTGTTTAGGCTCGATCCCCTGGCTTTATGGTGCAAAGGAGAGTGCAATCCATTTCCATGATTTTGGCTTAGAGCAGTTTCTGAGTGAATGGTGGGAGACCTCGGCCGGGATCTACCTTGACGCTTTTGGCCTCGATGGAGTTGATGCTTTTGGTGCTGCTGCCCGTTCTTCTCTTTCTTTGTCTGATCCCTCTTGGTTTCACACTCCTTGTTATCATCTTCTTTAAGATTTTCAGTTGGAACTGTGTACACAAAAGGTCCAATAGGAACGTCTTCAAAATTCTTGAGTGGATCCAAAGTGTTGACAACTATGCTCATTGTTGGTCTATGTTTTGGCCTGTGGCTCAGACATTGATAAGCCAATTCAGCTGCCTTTCGAGCTCCAGTTTCTGAGTATTGACCCTCCAGTCTCGGGTCCATTATCCGGCCGAGTTTCCGGGGATCATTCAACATGGGCCTTGCCCACTCTACCAGGTTCTGTTCTCTTTGGGGACGGCTTTTGTCCACAGACCTTCTCCCTGTAAGAAGCTCCAGTAGTACTACTCCAAAACTATACACATCACTCCTTGATGTCAAGTGACCTGAAACAATCAATGTCAAATTAGATTTCTATATGTGTGCTGGCTGGGCAATCAAATGAATGCCAAGGTCAAATGCAACAATCACACACACACACGTATGATTGAGTATTAGCTAGCTTAAAATTAAACATATATAATAAATTACCTGTCATGATGTATTCAGGAGCGGCATAGCCTTGCGTTCCCATGACTCGGGTGGAAACGTGTGTGTCTGACCCTTCAGGACCATCTTTTGCTAGTCCAAAATCTGAAAGTTTCGGCGTATAATCCTGTGGAGAACATTCGGGGAAACATCATTATTAGAAGGTTAATTAATATTGCGTAAAATAAGACGAGTCTTGATTAAAGAAATTAAGAGATGCTTACCGAGTCCAGCAAAATGTTGGAAGCTTTGAAATCTCTGTATATGACAGGCTTTTCTGATTCGTGGAGGAAGGCTAGGCCCTTTGCAGCTCCAACTGCAATTTTCGTTCTTGCTGACCACGGTAATGATACCGAATATCCTAAAAATTCAAAGAATACCTGTCAGCTCTCAGATTGCAATACCTGTCAGCTCTCAGATTGCTTTTCTTATTGTAAAATGATTATAGTTTATTTGCATAACAAATTATACTTGGGATTTCCGAAGAAACATACTTCTAAATAACTGATTCTCTAAACTTCCCCGGGGCATGTATTCATAAACCAGAAGCCTATGCTCCTCCTCGCAACAATAACCAATCAACTTCACAAGATGTGGATGCCTCAGTTGCCCCAGAAAGATCACTTCCGCCTAACAAAAAAATTATTAAAAAAGAGAGAGAGTTAGTTAATCATCTTGCAGCTTGGATAGTGGAAGCCCCTTTAATTAAAAAGTAGCAAGGATATATTTAAAAAGTATATACGAATGCAGGTATGATACACACTACATGCTAGAAATGACAAGTTCAAAGCGCTCACCAACCACTCCCTGTGTCCCTGCGAGCCATCCAAGTCCAAAAGCTTAACGGCCACAGGCTGAGCCTTCAAGCCAGGCCTAAGCTTGTCATCGATGAAACCTTTGTGCACCGGTCCAAACCCTCCTTCACCGAGAAAGTTGCTTGCTGCGAAATTCTGTGTGATCACCTTCAACTCGGGGAGTGTAAAGACGTGAAGGTTAGAACCAGCGAGAGATATTGAGAGATCCTCAGATAGTGTGCTGGGATTGCTCAAATCGGACATTGAAAGCCTCTGGAATGAAGTTTGTTTCGTAACTATTTTCTTGGGTTTGGATGGTACTGCGATCTCGTTAGGCTTGAAACAGCTTGAAACCATCGATCTCCATGTGGTTTTTTCGACCGTCATTATCATCAAGCTAACGATTCTTCAGGTTGTAATAATATTCGGTTTCTGGGATCAACAGGAAAATGATGGTATCCTCGTTGTCGTCGAAGGGATATATATATAGAAAAGCAATAAGTGTTCTTCCCAAGAGCAGAAGGAGGATAGGGAAGGAGTTAGGTAGGAAGAGGAGAATTAAGAGATGGTGGAAATAGGGTGATGGGGTAATGGCTTAAAAGGGGGAGGCAATCGGGACCTAAACAATAATATTCAAATTAATCAGCAATAGGTAGCTCTCAAAACGCGGACATGGAGAAAGAAGTTATCAACTCCTTTCTACGCACACATGTTTGATTCTTTCTTTTATCTCCATGTCCATTTCTCAAAGCATGGAATTACAAATATAATATAATGTGGAATTAATCAAGATTTATTCATATTAAGTATACCACATAGTATTATTAGAATCAATCTACAAAGTTGGTTGAAGAGAAAATGACATGGATACCCCGCCTGACATTTCTTCTTCCTCTTATAACCAAGTCTTCAAGCCAATCATGCGCACCAGCTATACGCCACAAAGTCAGTAAAGTCAGAGGGCACTTTCGTCCGAACAAGAGATGGGTGATTTTGACAAAAGAAGCTAGGTTTGGTCGGATAGCAAAAGAGCCCGTAAGCTTCTAGAAAGAATATCCTAGAACCTAAGAATTGTATTAGCAGCTAATGACATGCACAAAACAGCCTCTGAATACATCATTGTAAGCTAAGAATGTCATCACGATCGCACTGTGGATTATCTGACGTGGACTTTTCTAATCTTCCCTAATATCAAATGGTCGTCAATCTCCCATCCAAGTTGACCCTTCGGTGGGGCCGTAAGCTAGTAGTTGAGTAGTCATCTCAACATCTCAACTTGTTGCAAGGATGGTTGGAAATTTCGAAATGTAATAATAATTATTTTTTAAAAAAAATTTAATTTTAAAAGATATTAAAATTATATTTTTTTTATTTTTTTTACATTAATACATGATACGAAAACATTAAAAATATATTAAATTAAAATAAAAATAAAAATAAATTAAATTTTTCAAAAGTATTTTTCAATTAGAGTGTTTGCTGTTAATATTTCCAAGATGTTGATATTTCCAAGATGATAATAATCATCATCATGAATATTAATAATGTGAGAGAGATCAAGATAAAGATGGAAAAGATCTTGTATATATTTTCAAATCCAAATTATGTTTGGAGTGTGTAGTTGTTTTTAAAAATATTTTTCATTCGAAAATACATTAAAATAATATTTTTTATTTAAAAAAAATTATTTTTGATATTAGTATATCAAGATGATATACTAATATCAAAAAAAAATTAATTTTAAATAAAAATAAATAAATTGTATATATTTCCCTCTTGAAAAGCGATACAGAAGGTGGCATAATCTCAATCATCCTATTTGTTATGTTATGAGTAGCATGCAAGAAACTACTCTCATAAGGGGTAGTTTTGTCAATGAGGGAGTAGGTAAGGTGGGGTTCAATTTGAAATTGTCGTCACTTATCTAAAGTCAATGAGCGTTGTTGTCATTTTGCTAAATAAACCGACCACAACATAAGGGGTAGTTTCGTCAATTTTCGTGTCTTTTTATACGGGTGTTTATATTAAGCTAGTTATTAATTTTAAAAATTAAATTTTAATAAAATGTCATTTCAAACATGTTCTTCAATTATGCGAGTGTGAGTTTGGTAACGATGGTGTGGTTAAAAATATTTTTAAATAAATAAATAAATATATATATATATTTAAAAAATAAAATAAAAATATATTAAATTAATATTTTTTAAATTTTTTTATATCAATATATTAAAATCATTGAAAAGCATATAAAACTATTAATTTAATATTCTTTAAAAACAAAAAAATAATTTAAAAATTAAACTGAAGTGCATTATCAAATATACCAGAATGAATGGCATTTATTTGAGAACAAATTCTTATAATTGTAATATCAAATTGTAATTAATATGGGGTAAGTTGAACCAATCACTTTCATTGAAAACTTCTGATGAAGATTTCAGCAAATCTCCTTAATTTCTTAATTTAAGTAATGCAAAAGTGTCCAAGGATAACAAATATTACTTTGGTAGCTTTTTAATTGTCAGCAATATTATTAATTAATTATATGGTTAATTTAATTATGGTCAAAATGAGGGTGGGCAATTCAATCAAGGCACAACTTCCTTACCCTCTCCATGGTATTTTACCAAACAAATACCAAATACCAATATTGTTGAAAACATTGATGTTACATTGACTAATGTCTTCTAAAAGGTTTTGGTAATTATTAATTATTCGAGAGATTAACTAGCTAATACAATGAATATGAATAATTAGGTATTATTTAAGGATGAAAAGTCTTGAGTTAGTACCACACAATGACTACTCCCGCGTATTCTTATGAAAAATACTTAAAATCTTGTATGCTAGCTATATGATCATTTAATTTATGTGGTGCCCGTGATTCAATATTGTATATAGTTGAAAAGTGTTTAGAAATGCAGGGCAATTGTATTTTAAAAAAATTAAAATTTTTTTTGTTAAAAATTATTTTTATATATTTTAAATTGTTTTGATATATTAATTTTAAAAATAATTTTTAAAAAATAAAAAATATTATTATAATATATTTTGATATGAAAAGTAATTTAAAATTCATGTAATTATACGGTGCGTTGAATTAAGAAAATAAATTAATGTAGTGAGATAGTTGTAGACAAGTGGCAATGGATCATACGCTTACAGTGTCGCGTGTGAAATGGAAGACAATTTACCGAACCTGCAGCGGCGTGTACACAGAGAACATTCTACATAAGCGTGTCATGCAGTGAAGAAATCGTACTAAAATAAAAAAGACTTTTTATGGGGTCAAGGTCTAATCTTCCGTTGGCCTATTTTCTTTGAAAAAACGAGGCTAGATTGATTATGGTAGTGAAACTCTTACAGAATTCTCTTGATTATAGGTGTGAGACTATAGCTTTTGTTTTTTTTTTTTT
>Ga0325404_1009246_pt1 | contig 10044 bp, 6 predicted proteins | sample PopdelMetagenome_18_FD_205664 | JGI IMG/M metagenome (GOLD analysis project Ga0325404, IMG submission 205664) | Populus deltoides microbial communities from Bellville, Georgia, United States - Xylem-Control-R1 | ecosystem: Host-associated > Plants > Phyllosphere > Stem > Wood/Secondary xylem...
GCCACGAACCGAGGAGGACGAAACGAACGAAAGAACAGAAAAACCAGGGGGAAAACCAGAGAGAGCAAACACAGGGACGAAGAGGGAAACCAGAGAACAGAGGGGAGACCCGGACGAACGAACAGAGAATACCAGGAGGAAAAACCCAGAAAAAGAAGACGGCGAAGAAGAACACTCGCAGCAAAAACAAAAAGAAAACACACAGACTGAAATAAAACGCAAAGAAAAAGAATAGACAGAGACAGTATAGAGAGAGAGTCAAGAGAACACAGGAGAAAAAGAATTTGAAGAACGGAGAGACAAAGAGAAAACAGGCGACCAAAACAAGTGAAGATAAGAAGAAACAGAGGAGAGTGTCTGTTCGGCCAGCAGCCTCACGTCTTCATCGCCATCGTCTTCGTCTTTAAGTAGCAGCCCCTGCCCCTGAAACGAGTAAGCTTCTTCCCTGCGTTCTGTGTTTGCATTACACTGTGCGAAGGTAATTATAATTACTTTCGCACTGTGCGACACGCACGCATGCGTGCTGCTTGAGCTAATTTATATATAAAAAAATAAAAATATAATTACTTCCATACATATCTTTTTATATATATAAAAAAAACAAAAAATATATATATATACTTTGCTTTCAATTCAAATTTTACTAGTTTATTTATTAGCGCTAGAATCAGAAATACTATACTTTTTTTGTGTTACGTAATATTTATCAACACCAGAGTCAAAAATATTACAAGCAGATCATTGGTACTTTGGTAATATAATTCAACAAACTCTTAGCAATTTAAGACAAAACCAACAACGCAACCTACCTCAGGTAATACGCTTAAGGGTGATAATTTCTTTCCTTTTGCGTATAATTTTTGTTGACCAGTTAGGGTTTCTAGTGACCATAATATTAGATAACGACTCCTTAAATAAGACCTCCCCCAAAAAACAAGATGTCAAATATCTATTTTTTTCGCATTGATATTTAATTTTTAAAGATCGTCGTGATGTTGAGTGTGACAAATCAAATATTAAGATTAATAATCATAGTTATCAGACCTGATCCGGTAGTTGACCCGGTAAAATGATCGGGTCACGGGTCTTGTGGGTTGACCCGGGTCAAGAACAAAAATACACATTAATATAGTTCTTTTGACATAAAATATCACATTAATATATATATGCTAGCATAATTAATAAGAAAATATCACATTAATATATGTACTAGCATAATTAATTAGCATCAATAGATTACAAGGTGCATTTATCTTCAAAGAAACAAACATTTAACATAATTTAAAAATAATGATAATAAAATAATAAGTTGTTCTAGTGATACATAATTTAACATAATAGATATAAGGTGATAACATTCAAACTCTAGTTTGCATTAGAATCCATAAATCAATATTTTAACTCCATTTTGCATTAGAATCCATAAATCAACATCTTCATCTCCATAAAGAAAACAAAAAATTTTAGAATATGTTGAACACTAATGTAATTTTAAAAAAAAGAATGGTAAAGTACAAGACCTTATTGGAATAACCACACTTTTTCTTCACAACATCTTTACTTTGGTTGAATATAAGCATTGAGTACTTCAGTGTCCATAGGAGCAAAATTTGAATCAAATACTAATGGAATTGAGCCAACCTCATTAATGCCTATTGAAACATCATCATGCTCTTGTGTATCTTCATCATCACAGTCATCTTCAATCTCATTTATATTTATCAAATCTACAATTGAAACATATTTAATCAATAAACATTATATGAAAGATCAAATCTTCCATTACCTTCATTTAAAGTATCTTGAATAGTCATGGTTGATAAATTACGACGACAGATCTCTACTTCTTCAGTTGTTAAAGATGATAGATCATCTTCTACTATCCAATTTTCAGTATCAAAAAATGCCTCAAAATTAATTGGATCATAATTCCGTCCTTTCCAATAATTTCACAAAAATCAAAGTTAAGGTACCCAATATGAGTATCAATGATGCTATGTAATAATATAAATAACTTTTGAAGAATTAGAGAAAAGAAAATACTTTTGTTTTAATCTCAGATTATAGTGGACATAAACTAGGTCATTAAGTCTGTGATGCTCCAATTGATTTCTCTTCTTAGAGTGGATGTGCTAAAAAATACTCCAATTCCTCTCGCATCCTGAAGAACTACAAGTTTGACTTAAAACTCGTATAACTAGCTTTTGAAGATTTGGAGCTCAAGTTCCATACAACACCCACCATTCATCTATATACAAAGTTAATAAGTTAGATTATATCAAGATAATATTTTTAAATTACTTTGAATATGAAAATAATAATATACCTGGAGGTAAAATGGTACGATCATTTTTCGCAAACGCTCTACCAAAGTCATGTTCTGCATTCCTAAACAACTTCATTTCACTTGTAAGCTTGCTTAGCAGAATTGCATTTTCATTTGCATACTTCTCAACAACATCTAGAAGTCCGAAAATGGTTTTTATATATTTATCCATTAGATTGACATCACACTGAAATCAAGGATTCTACCAAAATCCCGCTGCATAAAGCTTCCTATACAATTGTCCATCCCATCTATTATTAATGATGTCTATGAAAGGTTGCACCTTAGTTCTTTTCTTTTGAAATCTCCTCAACATTTCTTCCTTTGTAGAATGGATAGCCTCATATAAATATCTCATAGTAGGTCTATCATCACTATCAACAATTCATAGAACTCGAACCAATGGTTTGGTCATTCGTACAATTGATGCACATTCTTCCCAAAATGTAGAGTTCAATACACTATCAAAAACCTTTTTCCTTTGTTATCTTTAGCATAAGGAGAGGAGACCAATTCTCTAGATGTCACCATAGCTCTCAAATTATCTTTGTATACTAAAATGCTTTGCAAAGTTATAAAATTAGTAGCAAAACGAGTAGGAGCAGGTCGAAATATTTCTTTCCATCCAGTGAACTTCCTAATCAAATATAGTGGATAACAATGATTATAAACATATTTTGTAATACTAGAAGCATGATCAACAACAGAACAAACTGATTGTAGCTTACCAACATCTTGGAGTATGAGGTTGATACAATTGGCAGCACATGGAGACCAAAATATTGAAGGAAATTCTTCCACCAACAACTTGCAAGCAGCAACATAATTAGAAGCATTATCGGTCACCATATGCACAATATTTTCAGGCCCAACAAATAAAACAACCTCTCTAAACAATTTATGCAACAACACAGCAGTCTTTGAGGCCTCTGATGCATTTACTGTTTTTTAAAAAAAATAGTTCATTTAGGGCAATATACTAAGAAATTAATTAAAGTTCTCCTCTTTTGATCTGTCCATCCATCAACCATTAATGTGCAACCAGTCTTCTTCCAAGTTTCTCGATAACTCTCAACAAAAATCTTTACTTCATCAACCGCCTTTGCTAGGTAATAACCACGAAGAGCATGGAAATTTGGTCCTTTATAACCAGGACCCATGGTTGTTGTACCATCTATAGCATACTGATAGTAAACAGAGTTTGCAGCATTAAATGGCACACATGCATCAATCATCCATTTTACTATAGCAAGATCACATCGTTCGATAGCTTCTTTGTTTTTCCAACAACTTTGAAGAGACTTTTGAGCACCATGAGTTGTTCTTGGAATAAAAAATGCCCCTAATGTTATATTTTCTTTCTGTTTTCCACAACTTACAGATGATTGTTTAACAGCACCAGTGATTTTACTCTTTTCTTTATTGGCAACCTTCGGTGGTAACATTAGCTTCTTACCATTAGCTTCAGCATCATCATCGTCATTATCATCATCATCGCCTTTATAATCATCTTCTAATTGTCTAATCATCCTCTCCTTATGCTCTCTTTGTTTAGCGCTATATGGATTGAAATCTGCTTCAATTTCTCTAGCTCTCCTTTTCTTTTCAACATTCCCCTGAAGATTCAGAAGCATTTGATGATGAACATCCGGAGGACATTTGCAGCATTGTTCCACTTCTCCTTTAGTTCCAGCTAAATGTTGCTTGAATTGATTAATGCCTCCACCCGTAAAAACTTTGGCACAATATAAGCATACTAATTTGGTTTTCTTACATCCCACACTAAGTTCAGGAGCTTCTCTACAATGACCCCATGCCAAATCTGTTTTTCCTTTTATACCACTTGATGTTGATATAGAAATTGAAGGTTCAGATAATTGAGTAGTTGAAGGAATGCTATTTGAAGTGCTACCATGTTGAGAAGCCATTTTATAAACCTATAGTAAATCAAATTAAACTAACATGATGAATAAAAAGGTTGCATGTGTTGGAAGTGGTACTTGCAGTATGCAATGCATATGAAAAAAACTTGAATTAATAATGTGACAACATATTTAAGAAGAAAGGATGCATTGATCATGTTCAACTAATAATCCGGATTTAAGGATAACAGTTCCAGAACAATTAATCTATCACATGATGAATAGCTAGACATACCAAACATTATTGATGAACAATAATTTAGAACAGGAACTAGAAGCAATTATTCAACATGGTGTTAGATCAGGAAGTGTTACATTTAGACCATATTCACTTCTCAAATTACTAGTATTACACACTGTGCTCATTATTGGGGGAAAGTGAGCCCATGCATAAGAGTAATTGAAATAGAAGCATCTCTCAAACACTAAAACTAAACTACTAATGTAGGTGATTGCTTAATAAAACTCACCTGTCAAAGTTAACCAAACCAATCCAAGTTTCTAGTCAAAAACTAGTCAACTAAGGGAAATAAACAATCTGCATTAAACTTCTTGGTCCATAAAAATTACTGAAAATATGTAAGATACATTTGCATCAAGCTAGAAAAATAAAAGCTGAATTAATTAATTGATGGCACATTTAGAAAACACTCACGCATAGATAAACTAAGCCACTTCAGATTCATAAGAAATAACAGAACAAAATTTGATTGCAAATATAACAAAATAGCAAGCATCACATAATATGGCAGTGGCTAATTATAACATTGGATTTTACAAAAGTCAAAGAAAATAAATAAATAAAAAAAGAGGATTATGTTGTTCATTTGAACTGTTTAATGATCTTTCTCTATAATTGTTTAGTTAGTTTCTAGGAATTGGAATGGAAATCATTAACAGAAAAAAAAAGAATACCATTAACAAATTTGAAATAGCTCTTAAAAACTGAACATTGTCCACTCAAACTTTAGCAGCTGTATTATTGCAAAAAGAGGAAGTACCTGGCTTATAACAGTGGAATCTAGCTTCTCTTTGGGACCACTGGTGCAGACTGCAGAGTTCTACAAGATCATGAGATGATCCAATAAGGGCCTAGAATATTCAAAGAAAAAAAAAAGAGAAACCCAGCAGAGCTACTAGTAGAAGATACCTGTAGAAGAATATAATTTGATTGTTCGAACTGCAGAGAAAGAAATTAGGGTAAAAAATTAGCTTTCCTTTTGCTTTCCCAAATTTCCTGAGATAGGTGAGTTAATATATATAGTCCGGGTCTCACCCGGGTTAGGCTGAGTCAGGCCGGTTTTTTCTTTGCACCGGTCTTTTATGTTGCCCGGACCGGTCCAGGCCCTGGGTCGACCCGCCGGGCCGGTCCAGGTTTAATAACACTGTTAATAATCTTATTCTTCTTTTTAAGTTTATAAATCCATAAAACAATTCTATAATTATTGATTGAGATTCTTTCTCATTATCACTAAAGCTAAAAGGTGTTTCCCCACACCTGTTAGCACTGCGGATTACTTAATTCACAATGTTGTTGTTTTTTTGTTGTATTTTAACCTTTTTTTTCTTTGGTTATTGATTTTTTTTCTAATTTAGTTCTTATATGATATGTTTATGGGGTTTATATTTATTTTAATTTATCTTTTATATGGTTATTGGAGTAACAAAAAAATATTCTAGTATCAGGTTGGTATAAAAAAAAATCTCAGCATCACAGTATGGTCTATTTTTAAAAAGTTTAGTTAAATAAAAATTGATTTTTAAAAAAAAAACTAGATAAATAAACTTTTTAGATTCAATGATATAGTTTGGCAAGGTAACCCTGGTTGCCTCGATTTGCGAGTTTAGCATGATACTTTTTTTTTCTTTTTGTTCTAATTGAACTTGATTATATAATTGTTTATTTTTCTTTTTATCATATAGTTTAAAAAATAGCTTTGGAAAAGCAAACATGTTATTAAATTTTAGAAAGTTAATGGGCCTGTTGACGAGTATGGAAAGTTTCACTTTTCTTTTTCTTTTTTTCTTTGTTTATAAATTCATTTTTTTTATTTCATCATTTGATATTGAACTGATTGAGAATGGAGTTTCATAATTTGATTCGTTTTGTTTTCTATAAGGTTATCATAATCTTTTAAAAAAATTCATTGGTTTGATGCTCGATTTTACGATTGTTTATTTTTGTTATCATATAGTTAAATAAACAATGGTTTAGAAAAAAAAAAGTTATCAATCCCAATAAAGTCTATTACCCAGTTTGACGTGTTGAGAAATATAATTCACGATTTATTTTTTTAGTTTCTGATCCTTTAATTTTTCTAGCTGTTTCTTTATTTCACTCTTATTTAATATTGGATTGGTTGAGAAATGAAATTCATGATTTTTTTTCTACTTTCTATAGGGTTATCACAATCTCGAATAAATATTTTTTTTTAGGGTTGAAAGCATCTAATATTACCATAAAATTAACAAAAATAATTTACAAAAACAATAAAGTTATTAAACCTATTGAAGTCCATAACCTACGTCGCAGGGTGACGAAAGTCAATTCAATCCGACATCATCTTAATATAAAAAAAAATTGTTGTCTTAAAGTTTTTTAAAAGTCATGTCATGTTTTTTATTGGTCATCTAAGTTGTCTTTGGATCTATTAAATTGAATAATCATTTTAGATCAGTTCTCACACGGTTTAATTTAAAACTCGAGCTAGTCAAGGAGCCAAGTTGGCAAGTTTTAAGATCAAATCATTTGATTGAATTTAATGATATTGCCAAAAAAAATCTTCATACTCTTAACATCGTTTTTAAATTTTTAAAAAGAAAAATCTAACCCACAACGAAGCGCTTGTGGATATGCTAGTTATAATTATAACAAAAGCTAAATGGTGTGGATAAATCACTGTAGATTAAGAGACATTTCACTGTGGATTGTAATAGTAGTTTAACTTTCAATTTTTTATATCTTTTCGTGAGATTTTTTTTGGGTTTCTTTTTCTTCCCTAACAAGTGGGTGGCACTCATGCTATTAAGGAGGCGCATTTGACACTTTCTGGTGGTTAAATTTGGTCATCTACCATCTCACTAGATGTGCACTTGTGCCCTCTTACACATGGTGTGGCGCGTATAGACAGATAATGATTGGATTGCCGTCGGTGATCGATTGTTTGAGTTTTTTCTTTCTTTTCTCTTTCATGACGACTAAAGTGTGTAATTGTCCTCTTTATTTTTTGTTTGTTAGATCAGGCATGTTTTCCATACCCAAGCACATTAGATTTGGCGTGGCTGTCAGACCCAAGACGAGACCAACACACCTTGGGTCTGGCATGATTTGCCAGACTCGTGCGCCTGGGTCCATGCCAAACCAGCGTACTTGGGTCTGGCAACTATGTCAGATCCAAGAGTCTTGGGTCGGGTGGCTTTACCAGACACAAGTGACTTTAATCTTAGCTAGTGATAATTAAAATGTTGAAACTTATAATTTTTTTTAAAAAAAACATTTAAACTATCCTTGAAGTATTTTAAACAGAAATCCAAGTTCAAAAATTATTTATAAACAAAAAATCATAAAAAAATCTAATTTAACATTTTAGATTTAAAAATTTAGATTTTATCTTTCCATTGAAATAATTTATTTTTTTTATGTTTATAAATTTGTTATTCCTTCAATATAAATTCTATCTTCTCTCTCTATTTTTTTTTCTTTTTTGTAACTATTTTTTTAATTCAATACCCAAGCGCCTAGACCTAACAACAATGCAGATCCAGGCAACTTGGATCTTTTTGATAGTCGAATTTAAGACGCTTAAAATATTTTTTATATTTTTAAAAAATTAATATTAACACGTTGCCAGCACGAGTCATAATATAAAAAAGATTAGATCTAAAATTAGTATAAATAGGGATTTTCTACTTTATTTCATCAGATTTTATTTTAAAAGTAAAATCATATCTTATAACTTTTGATAGGATAACCTTTCTCAGCCAAATACTTTGTATTTATGCGCTCAGAATGCATTTCTAACAGTAAAAGCGGCCTTCTTTCTACGACTTTTGTTAAAGCTGCGGCCTTTATGACCCCTTATTGGATCTTCACCTAGGCCTGCAGAGAGTGTGCTTTAATTTTATATATTTTATTTTGTGCTTAAATAGAGTGTGTTTCATGACAGTCAGTTGGGCCACTAAAGACCAATTAGATTTTTGCCTGCTTTCGTTTTCTTGTTTTCTCGGTCCCATTTCGTGTTATCCTCCGCACTAGTCTTTTTTTTAATGCGTTTTCCTCCTAGCATTTATTTTCAAATAGACAACGCAACTGCCCCAGTCCTCTGCATTAATATTTAATGAGCTTAACGATAATATATATATTTTTTATTCCTGTTGGTTACCTAAATCAGTTTATGCGTATCTTAACTAATCTTCACAGGTTTTGAAGTTAATAATCAGATAAGTCTCCAATGACCATCAATATTAATAACTTTAGAACTCGAATCTTAAACAACAGGAGAGCAAGCCATTGATCCTAATTTTTTTATTATTGAATCACCTAGTAGATAAATTAATGATAATAAATTTTTTAATTGAATAAGTACATGAAGAGAACCTTATATTATTTATTAATATTTATCTTGATAGTCTGGTTATTTGTGAATAAACAAGTCTTTTTCAATATTAATATTTGAGATCGGTGATCTTACTAGAACATTCAAGCAAATTTCAAAGTATGCCAAATTCTTGAAGGAGTTGTGTACTACCAAGAGAGCTTTCAAACTAAAAGGTCACGAAACGGTGAGTATGAGTGAAGTTGTATCTGCTGTTGTTCTAAAAATTATGCCTTTGAAGCAAAAGGACCCAGGTGTGTTTACTATCCCATGTGTTATTGGTAATGCTAGTTTCAAAAGGGCCTTGTGCGATTTAGGTGCATCCATTAATGTTATGCCCAAACATGTTTATGATTCTCTTAGTCTGGAACCTTTGAATAAAACTAGTATTGTCATACAACTTGCGGATCGTAGTTTTGTTTATTCACTTGGTGTGATAGAAGATGTCCTAGTCAAGATTGATAATCTGGTTATTCCATGTGATTTTTATATTCTTGATATGGAACATGATTCTTGTGATTCATCAAACAACACTCCTATATTGTTTGGGAGACCATTTTTGAAAACTGCCAATGAAAAGATTGATTGTGGTAAGGATACTTTGTCTATGGAGGTAAGAGATGAAAAAATAGAATTTAATTTTCATGATGCAATGACATATCCTTATAGCAATGTTTATTCTATCACATGCTATGACCAAGTTGATAAATGTGTGCAGCAAGTTTGTGATTTTGATTGCGAAGACGGATTAAGCATAGCTTTGAGCTATGGCTATGATTTCACTAAGATAGAAGAGATGGAGAGTCACGTGTGTGTTCTCCAAAACGTGCACGAATCAGTATTGGCCTTACAAGCTTTGCAAACCGTTCCCCATGGTAATGTCTTTGTTGATTTAGTACTCTCACATAAAAAGCTTTTGCCATCTATTTTACAGGCCCCCGAGTTAGAATTGAAACCTTTGCCCGATAATTTGAAGTATGTATTCATTGACGACAACAATACACTTCCCGTTATCATAGCAAAAGGTTTGACAAGTACGCAAGAGGAAAAACTTGTGAAGTTGTTGTGTGATCACAAGACGGCTATTGGATGGACTTTAGCCGACATCAAGGGCATTAGTCCCTCAATGTGTATGCATCACATACTATTGGAGGAAAATACAAAACCAACAAGGGAAACGCAAAGGAGGTTGAACCCACCT
>Ga0325404_1009252_pt1 | contig 10040 bp, 4 predicted proteins | sample PopdelMetagenome_18_FD_205664 | JGI IMG/M metagenome (GOLD analysis project Ga0325404, IMG submission 205664) | Populus deltoides microbial communities from Bellville, Georgia, United States - Xylem-Control-R1 | ecosystem: Host-associated > Plants > Phyllosphere > Stem > Wood/Secondary xylem...
CTACGCCATAAAATTATATGACAACCATTCTAAAGACCCCACTTGCATATTTGGGCTCTCTATTTTCTAGCTCGAATGACAATGAGAAATCCAATAAGCATACTGTTGGGCAAAGTCTTCAAATCTAGCTAGCAAGCTCCTTTGATCGATGAGAAAACGAGGGGAGTTTATCTGAAAAGTTCATATCAGAACCCCAGACGAACACAATTATTGAACTATTGATTTCTGTAGATATCGAGCTGCGGATATTGAAGGCTGTTAAGACTGCTTTACTGGAGAGCTAAAAACAAGGCAATAATTACACTCAACAGCAAAATTATTTCTGTAACACTATCGTTTTTCTTAATTCATTGCACAAATGATTAGGTGTCTGAGAGGTCAACAAAACATCTAAACTGTATCCTACTGGAAGTTCAAAAAATCAACCGATGCAACACCACCATGTCTGTATGCTTCCCCCACCAATTTTCAACATCTCTTGCACAAGTGCACGACTTCGGTTATATGCGCCACCTTCTGTAATGAATGAATCACACAACACTGAATGCTGACTGTATGGTAGATGACACTCGAGATGCAATGGTCTGCGATGCAAACTGCTGGAACTGCTTCTTAGCATCTAAAAGAAGGAAGAATAATTTCACATCCTTTTCTCATATTTATCAAAATAATAAATAGAATGACCTAAGGAGGATTAGGCAATAGACCCAAGTGATCAATGCTATGTAAACAGTTAAGTTGTGAGGAATACTTTTAGCAGCAAATGAAATAGAGTTTGCGATAAAAATTCTACAGTATCAGCACATGCACAGAGTAAATTTATCCAGACTTACAGCAATTAGTAAGGTTAATCAATGTTGTGCAGACAGTTAAGTTGCGAGAAATACTTATAGCAGCAAATGCAATAGAGTTTGCATAATAATTCTATAGTATAAGTTCAAGCACAAAGTAAAATTATCCAGACTTGCAGCAATTAGTAAGGTTACTACTAAAAATGCAATGAATCTGCAATCATTCCACTTGTTTTGTTTTCTCATCCCTCACACGCTTGCCTAGAATATTAAAGGAGGTTATATTATCTGAATAGCAAAAGAATTAAAAACTTTTTCAACTCAAACTCTTAACTTAATTGATTTTGAATCGTCCATGGCAGAACAGCTTACAAGGCCAATGACATCACCATGTGTTTATTGGGAAACTGATAGGTTTATCTAGTACTGTGTTTTGCAGCGGAGCTGTTACTTGGTGGGAACCCACTAGAGCGTTGCTGTCTATCATGGCATTTTATATAGAATACGCTACTGATTAATCAAACCATAGTGTGATGTATCACAGGCTCAACATAGTCCTTTAAGGCTGAGTCTGAGTCTGATTTATTTGACACAAACTGAAACCTAAGTTTTCATTATCCATGTCTACTTCCTACCACTGGAAATATATGGATAAGAAGAATCCCCAATCTAATGGACAGTCTCCAGGACAACATTTAAGCAAATGACAATCTCAGAAAACCAATAAAATGTTGTTTGCTCACCTTTGCGACATTTGGTGAAGCCAACAATGTTCGCAATGCTGAGGGTCAAACATACTCCAACAATGAGGCAGTAATCTGCTTGGAACCTTATGAGAGAGAAAATTCCAAGCACAATCCAGGCGACCGCCTACAAAGTTAAAGGCAAATAATAAATAACATTCAAATGTAGAAAAGAGAGGAAAACAGAAGAAAAGTTTATATCTGAATTTGAACATCAGAAGGAGTGCAAACAACAACCAAAAAAGACCATTCCACATCAATTTACAGACATTCTTCAATCAGGATCTTAAAAAATAGAAATGAGCAGTTCACTTAACATTAGCTGCAAACTATATTGCATTTCTTTAGTTCCTGACAAGTATTCTGTATACACCCAAGACCCAACTTTTTTACAAATATGATATGCTGAGGATATGATTTAGTCAGTAACAAAAGAAAATCAAATCCTATGTACTTACTGTTATGTAAAGAGTCCACCAGAACAGCCATGAGTCTTTCTTGTTCATTCGGGCTAATGACTAATGCCAAAACAAATATAAAAATGGATGAGATTCAATTTCAATATCAAACATCCTTATGAAATTGAGAAGGGCCAGTGCACAATGAGTACATATACAATCAAGCAAGAGTTTTGAAACTGACCTCTTGGTCAAGGGATTCAAATTTCCACACACTCTCACCCAGATCATTTATCTCATTCCACCACCTAAGGCCAACTAAAATCCGACCACTCACATTCTTGACCACCCAAAAATCAAGAGCAGCAAGAAGCACAGTCACCACAAAAATGATGACAAAGCTATTAAAAAAAAATGCAGAGAGTATGTAAAATGCCAAAGCTCCTGCCTGCAGAAAAAAGAAACATAAGAATATTATCTTGTTCTATTTAAGTTAAATCAAAAGAACTAAACTTGTAAACACAAATTGGATATGTCACATACCTTGAAGAGAACATGAAAGAAACATGTCTTTGGATTGGCGTAATTTTCACCAGGGGGCTGTCAAGAAGGGTTAAACATAAATTATTCGTGCAGAAAAAAAAATTCAATCAAATGCCATTCAGGATTTCCACTGCTTATATTTAACACTATTCCTATCTAATAGAACTTAAACAACAAAGGGATAACATGCTTAAAGAAGTGCTATACTCTCTCATTCCAAACTTCATAAATTCACTCCTTATCATTAGACACCAAAAGGAATCTCAGGATTCAAAAATTAGATAGAAAATATATTCTATAAACTTTGAACTGTCTGCATAAATTGAATCTCTTAATCATTGTCTCTACTGCATACTATATATCCTTCATGAACACAAGGAAAACAAAAGCAACATCGCCACTGAGTTTCTACTGAAATGATTCAGTAGATTGAAAACAAACTAAATATCTCATCTGGGTTTCCATTAAAATGATTTAATGCATTAAAAACAAACTCAAAATCCCAATCGAACATCTATTAAAATGACTAAAAGCAATGAAAACAAATACCGCAACCATGGTAAACAAGCTCAACATGACCCAGTACATTGAAAACAAGCACAACATCTCGTTTGGATTTCCAACAAAATCACTTAATGTAACAAAAGGAAAGCTCAAAATCCCAACTCAGCTTCTATTAAAATGAAAAAAAGCAACCAGTATCGCAACCATGCGACTAAAACGATTCAACACGTGAAAAAGAAGAAGAAGCAACATCTCATTCAGGTTTCAATCAAAACAATTCAATGCAACAAAAACAAGCTAAAAATCCCAAATGGGTTTCCATAAAACCGAATAAACCATGAAAAAACAAACCCCATATCCCAATTTGTTTTTCATTAAATGCAACAAAAATTGCACCTTGACATTGCCTTTTTCTTCCTCGAAACCGACCCACATGAGACTAACATTGCCTCCCCATAAAAAATCTTGGCTTGACAACTCAAAACCAATCACATAGGTACTTAATAGTCCAATTAATTATAAAGATTATCATATTTCTAAAAAACCAATCCAAGCTCAAAATCTCCAACCAAAAAGCAGATCTAATAAGCAGTCCAAATTCATGGATAAATTACAAAATTAATCGAGCCCCATAATTATATTCAACAGAAAGCAATTATTTTTTTTTGAGAAATTGAAGAGAAAGACGGCGACTTGACTCACCTGGCTGGGATCCATTTTAGAGCTTCTCTTCTTCTTTTCTTTTGCTTTCTATTGGTTTTGTTGATTTAAGGAGAAATTTTCTTTTAGGGACCTTTTTGTTAATGTATTCGTATAGAGTTAATTCCTCATATTTATGAATTGGTCCTTTTAGTCTTACAAAGTTACTCTATCCACCCCAAATTCTTTTTTTTTCTTCTTCTTCATTTTATTTTAACAGTCAAAATATTTTATGAAAGTTTTTTCATACCATTAGTTTTGGAAAAATCTCAAATGGACATCCAATTTTTTTTCTCAAAAAAACATCATTTAAGAATTCATCTGAGTTAACCCGATGACAATAACCTAAGCTTTAAGCCGAGCCAGATCTCGATCTAGTCTGACTAATATGCCGACTATGAAGTTACAGAGAAAGAGTAACTTATTTATTTAGTCCTTGGATTGTAAAGCTAATTACAACTTAATCCTTCATGTTTTAAAAACCTATAATATAATTCTTAGTTCTTGTTGACTCTCGTCTTATTAAAACATCTTTGGTTCCATTTCTATCTAAGAACTTTGAATTTTACATTGTTACAATTTGAATTTAAAAAAAAAACTATAAAAATTTTAATAATTTTAATTCCCAACAAGAGTCAATTTAGGGACTAACTTATACGTTTTCAAACAAAAAAAGACTGTTGTAAATAGGTTCAGAATCTAGGGTCTAAAGAACAGTAATAGTTCACTCAAAGAGGAAACAGGAGGTGGTAATGTTGTGCATGAATGAGAGGCTATGGAATATGGATATAAGTATAAGCAATAGTGAGGTGGATGATGGGGTCATTGTCTTATCCTAAATTGTTAGAAACCAAGAAAAAAAAATGAGAAAAATAAAACAAAGATGAAGCAGAGCCAGAAACTTTCAAATTTCTGTTTGAAAATACTTGAAAAGGCAAAGAGAGGATAGTGGTTGAGACTAGAGAGGTAAGCACAACATGGCTAGGTTGGTGGCTATGCAGCAACAAACTCAGCCTTCTTTATCTCTTCTACTTTCCTCTCTTTCTGACTTCAATGGCACTAGACTCCACTCTCAAGTCCAGGTCTGTCTTCCAGTCTTTCTGCATGGCAGTCCGTCTCTTTATTTGCTTATAGTTAGTCCATGTGTCAATAGTTGTGTACTTTCTTGCAGTGTAAGAGAAGGGCATGGCAGACAAAGCGAGCATTACAAGTTTCAGCATCAAGTTCCAAGAACATTCTTATAATGGGAGGCACTAGATTTATTGGTGTGTTTTTGTCTAGACTTCTTGTCAAAGAGGGTCATCAGGTAGACTTACTATTACCATTTTCTCTTATTTTGTCACTTCTTTGAATGGAATAACTGCAGAGGTGCTTTAAAATCTTGGCAGGTGACCTTGTTTACTAGAGGTAAAGCACCAATTACACAACAATTGCCAGGTGAATCAGACCAGGATTATGCTGATTTTTCTTCCAAGGTATATATATGAGCCAAATGGGTATGAGATTCTTGCTTCTTATTAGATTTCTATAAAGAAATGAAGTACTAGTGTTGGACTCAGTAGGCTAAAATTTTTATTGTTGATCATGATTTTCTAGGTCTTGCATTTGAAAGGAGACAGGAAAGATTTTGAATTTGTGAAAACTAGTCTTGCTGCAAAAGGCTTTGATGTTATCTATGATATAAATGGTATGCAAATGTCTTATGACTGCATCCCTTTCTGGCACAATATTTTGCTCTATTCATCTGATGCTGATCTTCCCTTTTCGATATATTTTTAGGCCGTGAAGCAGTTGAAGTTGAACCTATACTGGATGCTCTGCCAAAGCTAGAACAGTAAGCACTCAACAGTGTATTGATGATTTTGTTTATAATTCTAATATCCATGTGTATGATCATTTCATTGTTAGCTTTGCCTTTAGCTTGTTTCTGTGGCACTTTTTTCGAATTTCGTTGTGCGTTTGATTCTTGTTATTGTTGATTAAATTCCTCAAATCTTGATAGCTTCCATGCTTCTCAATCAAAACCGCATTTTTTTTTTTATCATCAATGCAATTAGTTGATTCAGCTTATCTCTAATGCAACACAGAGGAAATGCAGTTTTTCAGAGAAGAGTCCTTAAAATTGGTCTGACATAATGGGTCAATCCGTGACCTATCGACCTAAAACATGATATAAGTCAGGTTTTATATTAAACCAGATAGGAGTTGAATTGTCAAACCCATTCGATACGGCTTAAAACCTGGATTAGACTTAGATTGATTTTAAATAAAAACAACGATGTCGTTTGGATTTTTTTAAAAAAAACAAAAAACTTCAAATAATGCTATTTTGAATTCATCTACGTCAACCCGTGACCAATGCCTTGAACCGGGTCCTGGGCCAAGCTAGGTTTAATAATATTGTTTTATGTTGCGATGCTGCACGCATTACGGTTCTTCTGCAGAAATCCAACAGAGAAACTGTTGTCGAGAAACATGCTTAAACCATGGCTTTTCCCTTTTCTATTTAAACATCATGCGTGCGAGATTTGATCAATTATGGTTAGTTTACAAGAAATCAGGAAACTCCGCAGTCTATCTAGCCTTTCAATAATTGCTGCTGTCTTTGATAATCTGAAGTTCTGTTGATTCTCAGGTTCATATACTGCTCTTCAGCTGGGGTTTACCTCAAATCTGATCTTTTACCACACAGCGAGGTATGCCTTGTAGCATTTTCTTTTTCTCAATCTTCTGGTAACTATCTCTTCTAACCATATAATGTCTGGTTACAGAAAGATGCAGTTGATCCAAAGAGCAGGCACAAGGGAAAGCTTGAGACAGAGAGCTTATTAGAATCAAAGGGTGTTAACTGGACTTCTATAAGACCTGTCTACATCTATGGGCCCTTAAACTACAACCCTGTTGAAGAGTGGTTCTTTCACCGGTTGAAAGCAGGCCGCCCGATTCCAATTCCCAACTCAGGAATTCAAATAACCCAACTTGGTCATGTAAAGGTGAGCAAATCTTTGATTCCATCATGAGTCTCAGTATTTCTGAAAGCAACTTTGGCATGAGTAACTTGAAAGCAAGTTTCTGGCATGATGAGTTTGAGATTCCCAGGATTTGGCAAAGGCTTTCGTTGAGGTTCTTGGTAATGACAAAGCCAGCCAGCAAGTATTTAACATATCAGGAGAAAAGTATGTCACTTTTGATGGATTAGCAAGGGCTTGTGCAAAGGTGATTCTGGATTATGTATTGCTGGATATATGCTAGACAGTTGAAGTTTTATAGCTCTTTCGGTAACTTTTTCTCTGAATTAACATATCCGACTGTATCTTCCGATCTTTTTCTCTCTCAGGCTGCTGGGTTCCCAGAACCTGTTATCGTCCACTATAACCCCAAAGAGTTCGACTTCGGGAAAAAAAAGGCTTTTCCATTCCGAGACCAGGTAATTTCTGATAGAATTTGCTGCAACCACCAATTAACATCAGTAGATTAAAACATGTTAAAAACTAATTTCTTTTGTGTTTCATGCAGCATTTCTTTGCATCGATCGACAAAGCAAGGCATGTTCTTGGATGGGAACCTGAATTCGACCTCGTGGAAGGTCTTGCAGATTCTTACAACCTTGACTTTGGCAGGGGAACATACAGGAAAGAGGCTGATTTCTCCACCGATGACTTGATTCTAGGCAAGAGCCTTGTTCTTCAGGCCTAGATCATTCATCCTATTTTCTTCTCCTTTTGCTTTTCCTTTTGCTATAATTTTTTTCTTTCATCCTTTATGTATTTTATTTGTTTCCAAAATTCACACGCTAGTTCAACAATTATTCATCAAATTTTACCATTAGAGGCTTCTTGTAAATGAGAATCGGACCAATTCTCAATCTTGTTTTTGTTTTTGTCCAGCCAATTTTCTTCCACTCCCTTCGAGGAATTAATAAAGAGTGAAAGCTAAGAAGCGATTCCATGTGTTCTTAATAAGTTGATTAGTGGTTTGAGAATCCTCAAATGTCACCATAATCCATGATTGCAAGAATCAATTACCTGAAATTCTCAAACAGATTCAACTACCGGAAGCTTAAACAACAGAAACATTGGACTACCTGAAGGTTAAACAACAGAAACGTTGGACCATTGCATAACGACACATCCGAACCTAGGGAGGTTACGATTCAAAGAACAAAGTTTTTAGAAAAGAATCTCAACACAAGAATCATATTCATAGTTTAATTGCTGAATTCTTCCTCTCTAGTAGTCTGCTCTTCCAAGAAGGATTACAACTCTTTTACAATAGGCTTGAAGCCAATCCTAACAAGAAAGAAAAATCAAAATCTCTACACAGATTTTAGAAATAAAGAAAACCCAAAATTAAAATTCAAAATTAAATAGAAAACTAATAAAAATATTTTCTAGACCTAATTTGAAGGTTTTTCCGATCTTAACTGATTACAATCAACCAGCTTATTATAACACTAGGACTGATTGAGCTTAAGATAATAGTTAGATAAAAAATTATACCTGTTTTTATCATATAGACATGAGCAAACCTCTAATTGGGCTTGAACCTGTTAATCTAATCCAAATATATATGTATGCCATATGCTTTCCTTATAATCCAAGTACAATAGATACATACTGATGTTGGCTTTTCTGCTCCTAAAAATTATGCAATTGTTTAGTTTAATACAAAAACATGATCACTATTACATAGCATGCATTCTTATAAATCAAATTAAAGTACTTATATATGAAATTAATTAGTATGAAATATAAACTAATATAAATTTTTTATTAGACACTTGTTAAAGATATTAGTCCAAAAATATGGTGTTGTTGTCAAGAAATAAACCTTTTCTTCTTAAGATTTGAATGCTTATCACTTGGTGCAAATAATCTCTCGCGATTCTAACAACCTTACTTTCAAATAATACACTTTCTGTGAGAGCCTACGAACCAAAGTACTGTGAGCTCAAAATTTCTACAAATCTTCTAAGCTTTAGTATGGAGACAAAGGGGAAGAAAGACAGAGAAAACAAGAGATCTATTTCTTATATTCCTAACATAAAAGTACCAACACTTTTTCTTACACAAGAGTGCTAACTCAAATGTTAATATAATAGCTCTTTCTTTCCTCTTCTTCACTCTCCACTTCACGCTAGTTCTCTCCTTCACTTCTTCACCACCTATTTATAGGAAGACAAACCCTTAATTTATATCATGGCATATGTCATTTGGATTTCTTTGTTAAATCCTAGCGCGCGCGCATTTCATATCATTAACCTAACACACTCATATTTAACAAATACGGCTCACATTGACACCATTGCCTGTCATTTTGAATTTACCTTCCATTTCACCAAGCACATACAATTAGGTGAATAATCTCTATTAGGTGAATATGAGTCGAGGGTTTAATGAGATCAATTTCTGAGTCATCCACGGTTTGTTTTAATTATGAGTAAGTTTCATGTTTTTGTTAAAACAAATCTCTTACAGCGAATCCATCAAAACCTCCAAGAACAAGCAAGGTTTTACATTCGAACTCGTTTTATTTCGCAAGTATATAGTCAGGAATACGCCATTAAGGTTTAGGCAGAGTCACACATATATCAGCACATATTTCTTTGAGTGTAGTATAAACTGAAAGATCTAGGGACTAATCAACAACTACTGCAAGTGAAGCTTCTGCAACAGCTCTCCACCGCTGCAACAGAACAATAGCAGTCCGAACAAGGAGATGGTAGCATTGGATTGATCATAACAAGCAACACCCAACAACCAAAGCAGTCTTAACAAGAGTTAAAAAAGAAGAAGAACAAGACTCAATGCTGGGACCAAGGCAGCGGAGGATTAGACCGTTCATCAGTATGGCCTGGAGTCCCAGGTCTCCAGAAAGGCCTAACAAAAGCAGTTTATTCTTCCTTTTCATCTTCATAATGATAACTCAGGGAAAGCTGCCTCTGTTGCACCAACAGTCAAAATAATGTTTCTCCCCTAGATTTTAAAGCTGAGCAAAGAGCAAGGAAACAGCAAGATATTGAAGCTATAAAGATATCAGATTCAATGCAGCAGCCAATCAAGGGTGCTTCATAGCACTCAGTGTCTTTAATCAAGTTCGCACGATAGAATGTGTAACAAAGAGGTGCTACCTACTTCAAAACCTGTAAGCTTCAACCTGCAGATTGATCACTCACGTGGATTACCTAAAAATATTTAACGTCAGCTCACATGAATCCTCAAAATAAATCAAATCAATGTGTTCATGACCACCAGAATCATAAATCCCCTAAAGCTAATGAGTTTCGTAGATGGATATTTTAGAAGACAAAATACGTCTTAGTGCTCCAACTATAAATCTCATCATTTTTAGCCCTCTATATG
>Ga0325404_1009254_pt1 | contig 10037 bp, 6 predicted proteins | sample PopdelMetagenome_18_FD_205664 | JGI IMG/M metagenome (GOLD analysis project Ga0325404, IMG submission 205664) | Populus deltoides microbial communities from Bellville, Georgia, United States - Xylem-Control-R1 | ecosystem: Host-associated > Plants > Phyllosphere > Stem > Wood/Secondary xylem...
TCGCCGTCTAAAATTGACAAGCTCGATACGTTCAATTTTTCTTACATTGAATTTTTGTCAAATCTCTGCTCGCTAGCAGCACGAGTCCTTCGGCTACTTTCCTGCCATAACGTCAGCCTCAACACAGCTGACATAAAGCTCTTCTTCGGCAGAAATTGTTTAGCATGCCCGACTTCATTGACCCAAAATGTTTTGCAAAATAGTCTCTCATCCATCCTCCATAGCCAGGCAAGTGAAGAACATGTGATCTCTGTCCTCACATTTTTTGGTTACATACCGCACAAGCGGCATCAATAACCCTGCTATTTTAACCTGTCTCGGCTTGGTGGGTGGCCTTCTCAAAAACTATATCTGGGCGCACATGCATAGGACCTTGGATTAAATCGAACCAATCTACCACGTTTCCCTTCTCTGAAATAATCCAAAAACCTCTCTGCAATACCGCCCTTTAGATGAGCTTGCAAGAAACGTGATCATCGTTCTCTACACCTCGGACAATAGCACCACAAATTGCATATTGAATTGCACCCATCTCGTCAGATGCAGCTGGAGGCCACTCCCAATCCACATTACAAATCACATCTGACACTTGCGGTTGTAGGCAAACCAGATTCATGAGTAAGCCTTGGGATTAAGTTCCCAGCAGAAGGACCTAGAGGGTACCGCTATACCACTACAGGAATGTGCTTCCAGCAGTTCCAATATTATGCTTCTTTTCGATTTGATCCTTGTTTAACTCGTCTTTCTTATGGAAAGAGAGGAAACTTGTATTGCAGGATAAGGCTATCTGATTTACATTTTTAATGACCGTATGCTACACAGTGATTTTAGGACAACCAGTTGCATGTTTTCGTTTAATAATACTATACAATTTGTAAAATCAATCCAACCTTTCTAATCGATATCATAAATTATTCACGGATGCTAGTTCACAATGCATCGTTTAACGACCTTGTTCCTGGTAAGTAGTGAATTGCCTGGAGTATTTAACTGGGATGCAACAGAGCAATAACTGGCATAATCTTCATGCCAGAAAGAGGCTAACCCATCACAGAATACTTTTTTCTATTCATGATAAGTTAAAGAGGAATTTACCTTCATCACCTTTCAGTTTTTAGTAGCATAATTATAAAACACAACATTTAGAAGCACAGTCAAGAGGATGCTAAGAAATTTAAGGTACGGATCCAACAAACAACATTCCTATTCTAAACGAAGGAACTAGTTCTAGAGGACAAATCTAGAAGTCAAACGATATGTACTTAACCAAGATGTCCTACACAAACGCAAGCACAACATTAATACCAAACAAGTCTAATTTAACCTTGACCTACACCCAGATACAGTCACCAAATTAACACATGATTGTCCAGCTGAAAGCAACTTGAGATCAGATGCCAAAAACTTTATTCTTTGGTGGTTTTGTTGATGAGAGACTTGTGAATGTGAGGGATGACACCACCACCAGCAATGGTTCCCTTGATGAGGGTATCCAGCTCTTCATCTCCTCTAATGGCCAGCTGAAGATGCCTTGGTGTGATTCTTTTCACTTTCAGATCCTTGCTAGCATTTCCAGCAAGCTCAAGAACCTCTGCTGTCAGATATTCAAGGATTGAAGCCAAGTAGACAGCAGCGGTGGCCCCAACTCGCCCGTGAGCTGAGATCCTTTGCTTTAGATGCCGGTGGATACGACCCACAGGAAACTACACCCATCGATCATAGACATAAGAAAACCATGTCAAATGAATCCAAACATCGTCAATAAATCATAACAGTCTTGAACAAATGCCACTGTGATAGAAATAAAAAACTTCTTTAACAGAATATATGCAGATAACCAAAATCTTACTCTATAAACTAAAGTAATGACCATATCTGTTCTTTCTACCCAAAACAAAAATACTTTAAATAAATTTTAAAACAAGATGGACTACCATTCTTCTAATTAGCTCAAGTCAGATACTAAAACCTATATTAACACACACTGGCAAGCTTAAGGATCTTTAAAATTACACGTTTCATTTCGTTAACAACACCTAATTATTTCTTCAAAATGTGTGTTTGTAATTTCATATGCCTAAAATTGGGATTCTATTTAAGCAGAAGAAGACCCACTTCCTGAAAATCACAGCCGTTTTCGTACAAAACCAGGAAGAAAAGGAACAAATACTGGCAATTATAAGACAGTTTTTGCAAGACATGACAATCCCAAACAAGCTGTAACATGTAATAAAAACTATCAAAGCAATGACCTTTGATTTACTGCTAGAATCAGTGAAATTAGCAATGATAAATGAACGCACGAAAATTAATTTGATTGGGCATATATTTTACCTGAATGCCAGCACGAGAAGAGCGAGAGACGGGCCTCTTCTTGTCCTTGTCCTTATCTTTGTCCTTGTTAGCCGCTGCAGTTGTTTTCGTTGCCAGAAGCCCTTTTCCTCCTTTCCCAGCCATCTTTCACCTTTCTTTTAAACAATTCAAATTCTCAGATTGATAATAGCTAACAAATAAAACAAAAGGCACAAAAAATTACAAAGCTGAAGAAAATTTGTAAAAGGCTGTGCCTCTAAGAGGCTGTTAGCAAAACATAGTTCGAAATTATTAGCAAAATCAGAGTAAAGATATAGGTAACCCCCAGAAATGAGAGCAACTGACAGAGATTTGTAGTTGAGAGAGAGAAAGAAAGAGATCTGGGCTGGACTTTTTAGGAAAAACGAGAAATTTGGAATTTGGAATATCTAAGCAAAATCCAGTAAAAATACTCTTAGAACTTAAGAGAATTCAAAAGAATTTGAACGTAAAGGAGTAGAGTAAAGAAAATATGGAAGACCCAAAATTCCAATTTAGAAAGAAAAAGAAAAAAAATCAGAGAGTTAGAGAGAGAGAGAGAGACCTGAGGAGCTTTGAATCTGGAGAGGAGAGGAGAGGGAACTGTAGAGATTGACTGAAAATAAGTGGCTAGCGTTTGGTGTTGAGGATTATAATAAATTTAACAAGGAAGGAGGGAATTTGAATGTGTAAAAACCCAAGGGGCGGCTTCTTTTGGTGGGAAATAATTCCCCAAATTTTCGATTTCGAAATTTTTGGCTTTGTTTCCCTTTCTAATTCTGTTCTTTGGGTTTTACCCTTGGAGGATGTTTGTTTTCCTGTTTAAAAAGCGTTTCTGAATTTTTTTTTTTTTCTTTTAAAATAATTTTTTTTAATTTTAAATTGTTTTGATTAATTGATATTTAAAATATTTATTTTTTAATATTTTTACCTTCTGCTGTAGCGTGACCTCGTAAAGTGGAAGCCCACTGCTCTGCTGTATTATTCAGTCAACAATAGAGCTCTCTGCTTCCTTCGCTCCTAAACCTACCCTCGAGCTCTCATGGGCTTGAGTTGGTGGGTTCCAAGGGTTTAACCGAACCCAAACCTCTTGAGAGGTGGGCTTGTGCAGGCTGAGCCCAAACCCACTATGAAAATTTTTTTGGTTCAGAGCTCTTAAAGCCCATTCCCGTAAAAAATCCTAAAGCACCAGCAAGCTTAGCATGCGATGTTCATAAAGCCTGGCATATGATATTCATCTTATAAAAGGTATTGAAAGCATCACTTTAGAAATGGATCTGCAGACATATCTCAGATTTCAATCCTGCGAAGTTGCTATTCGGAAGAAACTACGTTATGATGGTGAAATACTGAATTTTTCTTCGTTAAACTGGAATATGGATGCATGCATGTCAGCTACTTTTCATACTAACATTCGTTTCTGGAACCTTTCCATGTACAGGAATTCTTCAACGCACAAATTTATATCTGCTCTAGTGCAGAATGGCATTGGAAACACGACTCTAGGAACAAAATGGCCATGCTGGAATTTTATTTTGAAAGCAAAGATGTCATTTTTTTCCCAATCGAAATGGTCAAAATATTAAATTTTGGTTATTGAACATGCTTTATTTGCAACCATGATGTGTATCTTGGTTTATTACTGAGGGGATGTTGCAGTCGAAGCAAATATGGAGAGCATTGACTCTTGGAAGAATTTGGAAGAAATCATTCACGTATCAGATGGAGCCATGGTAGCCAGAAGAGATTTAGCTGCACAGATTCCATTAGAACAGGTCCCGTCAGAACAAAAGAAGATTTTTCTGCTCAGATAGCAAAATAAGCCTGTTGTTGTCACACCCCAGCTGTTTGAATCCATGGCCGATCCTATACCAACTAGAGCTGAAGTTGCTGGTGCATCTGAAGCAGTTTGACAGCGGGCGAATGGATAATTTGTGCTTTCTGATGGGTCAGCCATGGTTCAATTTCCTTAGAAGGCATTAGCTGGGGTAAGAAGTGTTGGTTTTGAGAATTGTGAGGTGGTGGAAGGAGGAGAAACTCCATGGAACCTCTAGTTATCTCACCTGTTGGTATATCAGAACAGAGATGCAGTTCAGCTGCCAAATTGGGCATGCTTTCATTCCCGTAAATTGGGTATGGCCAGATTTTGCATTTAATTTGCAGGGTTATATTTAGGGTCTCTTGTCATTCTTACATGGATTAATAAAAATTTTGGGAAAATAACACGTAATAAAAAAATAGCAAATATGAACACAATTGTTTCAAAATTCATATTGCCTACAAATTAATTAACACTTACAAAAATTAACCTAAATTTTATTTTATAAATATTCAAAGATCAAGATATGAGATTTAAAATTTAATTGCTCGAGAGAAAAACTGATTTGACATGAAAAAAAAATAATAAGCAATAAAAAAAAATAAAGAATGGGTCATTATGAATATATCAAAGCTTAGTTTTTGACATACTTGATATTATTAGAAAAATCACAATTAAATAATTTTAACTACACATTAAAAAACCACCACAATTAATTTAGGACCACCAAACAATATCGTAATTGGATATAAGTTTTATTCACAATTAATTTAGAATTAATCACAATCTTCTTTGATAATCTCTCAAAATATAGTAATAATTATCCCATTAAAATTTTTTAATTGCACCTAATGTGTCAAATTCCCAGTATCTCTACTGACATATTTTTTATTTTTTATTTTTCTTTCTTGTTACAACACCTTATCTTTTTTGTTTTTTTTATAATTATATCTTGACTCTTATCATGTAATTATTAGATTTTTATTATGTTTTTGCCATTGAATTTTAATTTTCTTTTATTAGATGTTCATAAAATTTTAAGTTAGTTTTTATTAAGATTAATTAATCAATCAATTAATTTGCAACATGCTTTTTGAAACAGGATTAAATAACCGTTACTGAAATAATAATTATGTATAAAATTGATATTTATATACACAGTCGTGTCCAAACTATTCTATTTATCAAATATGACTTTCAATCTATATCATCCTTCCAAATTTTTTGACAAATTGTGCCATTTTTTTTATAAAAAAAAATCCGGTTATAAAAGGATATTTTCCCAGGGGTCGATGTCACGAGAAGACATTAACATCAGTTTTCTCATCTTAAAGTCCTGTTTCTACAACTCATCGTTGATCTCATTGGTGCTACATAGAGATCTTCCAGGATTTTTTTTTTCCTGTATGTATTTGTTCCTGCGAGTCATGCTAAACCGTTGAAATTTTTCTCTTTGTTGATAACAAGGCAATCTTTTTTGGAATTTCAGATACCCCCAAATTGGAAGACGATGCATTTTTGGTTTTATATGGAAAATGGGCAGATGGCATCTCTTCTCTCCTGTTCTCGTCCTGACCTCCCAATCCTTGCATTTACATCGTCATTTTCTGTGCACAGGCGCTTTAACTTGCAGGGTGGTTTGATACCATTCTACCTTCTCTCTTTTTTTCCCTGTGATGTCAAGGCAAGCAATCTAAAAGGAACTTTTTTGGCTTCTTAATTCAAGAGAGGGATCATTGTGTCTGGTGAACTTATCATTGTTGCCTGTCCTTCAGTCCGTTCCAAGTGATTGATGTTCCCTGAACGTAATGTTCTTCTGGTTATACTTATACGGTTGCCTTCTAAAGTCCTAACTCATTTTAGTTCAGGTATTTCTTAATTTATGCACACTAATAAATCGAGATATCCAATAAAGCGAGTTATGAACATGACAAATTCTGATCGTCTGAGGATGTGAAGGAGATCATTGATACCACCTGCTATTCTTTTTCAGCTTCATCGAGGCGAAACTCTAGCTAGAGAAATGCGCCTTGAGAGCCAGTACATCAGTACATGCTTTACTTTATTTCTTTTTTCCTGTACGCTGACAGTATCAACAGATGCAAGTATTTTTTTGCTAGTTGTGAACTTGTAGTTTAGCTTTGGCTGCGGTAGTGGTAGGAAGGAGTTTTGGACAGGCAATAAGATTGGCCTGTACACTCGCTTGTCACTCTGTTTCCGGTCAGCACTTGGCAATCTTGTGATCAAATATACATCAAGGGCCATTACTATTGTTTTGATTTGCAGAGATCAAGTTGATTGGAATCAATTGTACAGATACTTTTTTATAGATTTTTTGTTGTTTCAATTAACGAGGGAAAATGTTCTTGTTTTCGTTTTTCTTTTACCTCCCAGTTCAGTTTAGTAAGAATGCAGTCTGTGAGCAGCATTGCTTGTTGCTATACATGTTACTACCATACATCATCGCCTTTCTTACTAGTTCCGCTGTAATATTTTTGCATGCCTGGCTCTACCCACCATTAATGGCGCAGTGAAATATTTATCCCATGCCGTATAGGCGTCAACAATATCAAGAACAAAGAGGACTTTGTGCCCGTATGGTGCTCGGTGACATGGTTCCTCATGGCGCTGGGCTCTTTATTGACCATCGTGACTCCATCTCTGGGCTCTGGTATACTCTTTTACCATGAGTTTAAATGACAGTGATCATATAGCAGTTCAAGAGAATTACTTTTTGGTGTATATATGATGTAGTTTGCGACAGAAAATCTTAAGATACTCTCTAGGAGTAACTAGTATTTCTTTTTAGCAGGAAGAATTATGATGCTCTTCAGATTTTATGATTTCTCCATTGAAAAGTTGGATGACTATAGGGTACATGTAATTCTTTCTATAAAAAAGCGAAGCTGTGCGTGCTAAATTGGTTTGATTTTTGAGAAATTCTTATGCACATCTGATTTACGAAATCATCACAGCCCATGATCATTGAAACTTGAATGTTCCCGATTCCAGGTAGAGAACTGGCGATAGCCATATAGGATGGGTGGCAAAACCAAGCCCTTGCTGGCCCATTTTCCTGAACCCCGCCATTGATCGATCATCCAGCGTCCGTATGTTCTTTCGCAGATAGCACTCACAATGCATCATGCGTAGGTGATTGATGGCTCTGTGAAAATTGCCACCCTCAGACGCGTTAAGAGGTGCACTAGGTAGTGTGGTGGAAGGGAAATCTAACGGGTGTTGACAAAAAAGTAGACAAGAATAAAGCAAATCCCAAATGTGGAGAAAACGAGGAGATTGTGTTGTGTTCCCCTGAGATCAATTTGTCGTCATGTTGATCATTAAGAATTCGAGGAAAAGAATGGAGTCGTTGATCAAGGGACCAAAAAGAAAGGCAGCCAATGGGTCCGAGCCCTAAAGCGTTCTCGGAAAACATCATTAACTTTGCCCCAAGTCAAGAAAACTTGTGCTTTTGTAGTTGGCAAGCTAATTGAGTAGCTTGCTGCCAAAAACCTTTTTGCTTTACTCATTTTAAAATAGTTTACCCAATGAAAACTTCCCACATGTTCGTTCTTGTTTCTTTAAATCTTATCTTATCTTCCTTTTTTTAACTTTTTTTTCTTAGAAAATGTTTGTTTTTAAGCTACAACCATGTTTTCAAAGACTCTTCAATTTTTTTAATAAATTATAAAAAATAAAAAGATATTTTCTTAGAAATTATTTGGTAACGCGGTGCAAATCATGTTTCTAAAAAATTTAAATTTTTTTTGTTAAAATTTAATATAATTTATATATTTCGAATCATTTTAATGTGTTAGTATCAAAAATAATTTTTAAAAAATAAAAACATATTATTAATATATATTTTATTATTAAAATTTATTTAAAAAACAATTATTACCACACTCTATCAAATATTAATATATCTATAAATAAAAACCACCGGTATTCGAATCCTGCTGTCAACAGGATAAATAAAGGGTATCATTGTTCTTTCAATAAGACAAAGACATGTGTGGTATTGCTTGAATTGCAAGATATAACATTTTGTAAAAGCCACCGGAAATGTAAAACCAGGGGCCACAAATTTTAAATAACCATGGATTGATGTTGCAGAAAGGACATGCCTGACTGTGACTCATCATGTAATTCACAGCCCACAGAAAGAGGCACCGCGTGGCTCATCAAGAAAGGAATAATTGCGAAACTAGGTATAGCTTATAAAAAAAAAGACGATGATTACCAAACTATAAATTGCACGACCTTATTTTGTTTTTTTATTATGAATAAAAAAAGAATTATTCATCCTCTAGTATCCATCACATGTGAGTTTTTTTTTTTTAATAGTATTAATAATTAATCAATCCCACGTAACTCCAAACATCAAATGATGGGTTTAATTCAGAATACTCTTATCCAGCATAGTACAAGCGAATAAATTAAAAAATATATTATTATTTATGGGACCTAGCAGAATAAAAAAAGTAATTATTTTTTAAATAATTTTTCAAATTAAAATATATGTTAATGATTTTATTTATTTTTTAAAAATTATTTTTGACATCGACATATCAAAACAATCCAAAATATATAAATCATATTAAATTTTTAAAAAAAATATTTAAAATTTTTAGAAATAAAATCTACACCGTATTCCTAAATATATTTTAAAAACTAATTTTAACATGAGATTTTTGACTTTTGAGATGAACTCAAGGCTCCTACCATGCTTTTAAATGAGTTCTATGAAATATGTAATAAGAATAGAATAATTTTTTTTATTTTTTATTTTTAAATTGTTTTAATATACTATTATTAAAATAATTATTTTAAAATTAAAAAAATATTATTTTAATATATTAAAAAAACATTTTTATCGCATCTACTATTAAAGGACAGAAAAAAGATGTGGTTCGAATAAAGTCTAAAGGCTAGCCTCTGTTTTTCCACCCTCTCCTGCGATATTTTTCCTCTCTATGACAGTTTGTTGTTATGTTAGTTTTTGTTTTTTTGTTTAACTATTTAATAACTATAGAATTAATTAGTTGATTAATTAAATAGTTTCGGTTTTTGCATTGACTTATAATTCTGTTTAAAATTTTGGTTTTATAAAGGTTAAAATAATACATTTTTATTTATAAAATCTTATATTTTTATTTATTTTGCAAACAAGAATTAATCTTATAACAATTTTAACTAAAATTTTAAGTAGATATATATTTATTCAAACTTATATTTTAAAAATCATAACTAAAAATATTTTTTAAAATTTACCTTTTCTATACGATAACATCAAAAACTACGTAGAACACATTAAGAGGGGGTTTAAAAATGTGATTGTAATTGCTCTATAAAAAAAATTTTGCTTTGAAATTCATTAAAATAATATTTTTTAAAAAAAATTATTTTTAATATCGGTATATTAAAATGATCTAAAAAATAAAAAAAATTAATTTAAAGTAAAAAAAATATAAAATTTTTAATTTTTTTTAAAAACGCCTCTGAAAATTAAAACAAATAAGATTTAAATAATCTTTGTTTTTGCAGGAATACTTAAAAAAATTAAAATTTTTAATTTTTTTAATATATAGATATCAAAAATAAATTCTAAAAATTAAAAGAATTATTTTAATATATTAAAAAAAAATTTCAAAAACTAACCACCTACATAATACCCATCATTACCTAAATCTTCGTTACGATGTTACGACCGTACCACCAAAAGGTAACGGGGAGCAAAATAACTAGAAAGGAAGGAAGAGAGGGCAGCATTGCAATTTTCTCAGTTACTGTACCTGGTACGATCCCATAATAGATGTGACAACTCATCTAAACTACCACCTCATTATACAGCTGAGAAGGGCCCACAACTGATCAAATCTACAAA
>Ga0325404_1009257_pt1 | contig 10036 bp, 6 predicted proteins | sample PopdelMetagenome_18_FD_205664 | JGI IMG/M metagenome (GOLD analysis project Ga0325404, IMG submission 205664) | Populus deltoides microbial communities from Bellville, Georgia, United States - Xylem-Control-R1 | ecosystem: Host-associated > Plants > Phyllosphere > Stem > Wood/Secondary xylem...
GACGGAATCACTGATGGATTAATTAAAAATAATATTATTTAATATTCTATCGATGATTCTGTCACACAAAACGCAGTATAAATCCCAGTGAGCACCCCTTCTGTTCATTTTTTCCTTTCATTTTAAAACTGCAATCCCTTTCATTTTTTCCTTGAATTCAAGTGATTTTGCTTCAATTTCTAGTTCTATCTTCTTTATCTTCAAAGTTTAAAAGGTATGTCTTAGCACTTGTTATGATTTTCTTTTTTTCAATTTATTAACAATATATTTTTTTGTTTTTTTTTATTCAATGTAGATGTTAAATTTTTTTCATTATTTTATTGTTAAATTTGTATAGATATTATGTTATATATAGGATTTTTTGGTGTGTTTTTTAGGTGTGTAAGTATAATTTAGTAGAAAAGAGAATGCGTTTGTGTGGGTGTTCATTTTCTTTTTATTACTTCTTATTACTTTGTGTTAAATAGATGATAAAAAAAGAGGAGTGATAAAAAGATAAAAAAAAATATTAAAATATTTTAATTGCATACGGATAAGTCTCTTATAAATACAAAAAATTATATTTTTGCTAAAAAAAATATATGGTGTGTTATAGTATTTTTATACAGAATTAAAATAATATATATATATATATATATGCTTTTTATTTAGATTTAATAATCAGTTTATTGAATTCATGAAAACTTGGCCAATATTTCAATAACCCTTGAAATTTTAATTCATGGAATTACGGGTCAATATTCTGGTATAAATATTATAGCTACAAATAGACTGGTATTTAAATATTAAGAGTTGACAAGAAAATTCAAAAAATTATTTTAGATATTTATCAATTTTAATTTGGAATATTTTTTAGCCATGACCCTTAATATATTCTTTCAAATGAAAGGTTAGACATTTTATCCTAAAAAAGCAATCATTTATATTTTTTGCTATATTTATTTTTTGTTTTTTTTTTACATTTTTCTTTTAGCTTTATTAAATTCGATACAAAAATAAGACGTTGGACCTCCTTGCGATGAAGGGAAACACGCGTTGAACCTGCATCGTCAGTCGTTTTATCACTTTCAAGTATTTTACAAAATACAAAAATAAAAAAAAACATATACATGTAAAAAAATAATTAAAAACATCCCTAGAAGTGCCTGAAATTACCTAACTGCCATTGGTTAGAAAACAAAAATTCAAAATACCCTTGAATTTTTATGGTAATTACTATCATTCTACCACAAATGAAAAGAAAAAAAAAACATATGAAGTCAACGAGTTGCTTTATTATCAATCACGCATTCCACGTGCAAGAGTTTAGAGTTTACAATCTAAATACTGGACTTTTTGGTTTAACCCTTGAGTCTTTCATTTTGTATCTAGCCTCACATGTGAAGTCAACTGAAAAAGGGTAACAATGACATGTTCTATTTTTTTTTTAACAGCTATATGTACTATTTTCCAATGTTTAATTTTTTTTTTTTTATAATTGTGGGTATCTGGGTCAACTTATATGTATCTCGACTAATCCCTTTAGGCCCTGAAGTTAATGACTATGTAAGTGTTCAGTGGCCTTAAAGTTTGTGGCATTCGAACTTGTAACCTCTGGAGAGCAAATCCAAGAACTAAGTAGTTGAGCTACACCCTTCAGGTTCTTGTGTTCACTTTTAATTGCTATTGATTAACAATAGTAATATTTATAAAATCACAATTTCTTGTGTTCACATTTATAATTGTAAAATTTTCTTTTCAATTTTCAATTTCAAAATTGAGATTAATAGAAAAAATAAGATAAAGGAGGGAAACAAGAGTCAAACTATTAGATACAAATTATCATTATTTATAAAATCATATTTTTAAACAACTTAAAACTATTATGAATAAAACTTTTAAATTTCACTTTTTCCTTCTATGATGCTTCTTGTTTTAAAGTCCAAAAATTCATATTAATTTTATTATACAATAAAGCATACAAATAAATACATATTAATACCACCTCACATATTTGTAAACTTTTTCTTCGAAATTTATACTTGAAAGAAAATTAAAATTATGGTGAATAGATATCCTAATGTATTGATATAATTTGTAAATTGCTATTGATAGATGATGATTTCTTTGACCTACAATTTCTTGTGTTTAGATTTATAATTGCGAAATGTTAACATATGAAGAAATATTCAACAAATAATTTACAAAAATGATAAAAAGTAGAGAGCAAATTATTTGATAAAAGAATGTCACTGATCTTGAAATCACAAGTTTAAACGGCTTAAAAATATGAATTTTAAATTGCACTCTTTATTATTATGATGCCTCTTGATGAAATGTTTGACTTACAAATTTCATATCAATAATTTTATACAACAAACATAGAAACAAATACATAGTAATACTATATATAAAATAGCATTCGCTTAACTCATATTTTTGCAATTTGTTTTCTATATTGTGCTTCAGTTGTTTCTTAAATATATTATTTTATTTTAGATCTATGTTTGGAAGCCAAACTTATAGTTAGTAAAAACCACTAATTAAATACATAAATAAATTTCGTATATTCAATATTTATTCGATCAACAACATATAAAATTAACTGTAAAGTGGAGTAATAAAAGAGAAGGTATGTGAAACGAATGAAATAAAATAAAAAGCAAAATTAAACTTTCTTCTTAAATAACTTTCTCTTTTACGATTCCATGAGTGAAAAAAGAAGAAGTTACATTAAAAAAATATTTTAATTTTTCTAGTTGATGCATTGAGTCTCATTTTCTTCTAGACTTCTTTTGGTACATGAATCACAACCTTAACTATGCAACCTTCACTTTCATCACTTTCATGTATTTATGAGATCATCTTTGCCATAACTCACATGGCATCTTGTTCATTTTTTGTGAGATCCGTTGGTGATTTTGTCTGTAAAAAACAGTAATTAACAGTGCAATTTGGGAAGTGAACAATTCCAGAGCTTTCTGGAAAATACCGACGAAATTTTCTATTAGTGATTCCTATTGTAAATGACATGAATTTTTTCCATCGGTAATTTCCGTTGGTAGAAATAGCACGTCATTGTTTTTTTGTTTTGTTTTAAATTTTTTTTTCCACTATAATTCTCTCGGAATCAAACTAATTTTTCAATCTTTTATTCTTAATAATACAAGGGAGAATAAACAACAATTTTGTAAGCGTTGGTCTCTGTTAGAAGTAACATAAATTTTTTGACATGACAAAGATAAAAAATAGTTTTGGAAAGGATATAATTGTTTTAAGTATATAAAATCTTGTCAGAATTGTCTATATATACAGACAAATTAGATGTAATATTTTAAATAAGCAGTTATAAAAGAACACAATTTTTTGAAAATCTTTATTTTAAATAAGCTTTTAAATAGATGACTTTTCATTTGGCTAATATGACCAAGTATAAATGCACAGTAATAGATGAAAGGTGTACCTAGTCTAAAAAACCGAACCCTATTAAAACTCCAAAGTTGAATTCGTTGGGGCTAGTGAAGTATTTAAATAATTGATAACTTGGGAGTTCCTGAGAAACTTTAGCTGAAATTTCAGAGAATTCTACAAAAGTTCGGATGGTGTACTATTAAAATGAATAATAATTTGGACTTTCTAATAGAATATATTCTATAGAAATTTTATTAAAATTTTTAGAGATATTGTAAGTAGATAAAGTTTAAAAATACACACGCTACTAAGATAATTATTTTTTCATTCCTAACCTTTATAGTTATTTTTTTTTTGTATTAATTTGTTGCGTATTTTATTGCTTTTATTGCAATAATAATTGATTGTTTTGTTAAATTTTAATTGTTGTTGTTGAATTTGCTTTATAAATATTAATTGAATATATAGGATTAAATTTAATTATTTTATCTCAATTTTATTGTATATATTGCATTGAGAGTGTTTGATTGTTTCCATGAATTTTATTTGTTATTGTTAAATTTGTATAGATGTTAGTTAATATATAGAAATAAATTTTAATTATTTTTCTATCTTTTATTGTTAAATTTGTATAGAAGTTAGCTTATATTTAGGATTTGTTTTCTCTATTTTATGATTAGAAACATTATATTTGTCGCATGTGTGTGGCGTCGCGGTGATCATCCACTCTCAGGTTAGTATCTATCCGACAAATATAGGGAGACAAGGAATTCTAGTTTTTTATCAGTGGAAAAATGAAATGGGAGTCGCCACCTAATATTTTGGTCACTATGAACCTTAAGTGGTCTTAGAGATCGGGCATGGGGACTGATTGCATAAAGAGAATGTATTAGCACCCCAAATACGCCGTACCTAAGATAAGCTGCATTGTTTAATTGTCTGATAAAAGCTAAGGTATTATTGTTTTCTAATTGTTAGTCTATCTAAGGTTCAAGAAAAGTCCTCCTCGGTAAGGAGGTCCTTATCTTATAAGGTGAAACCTAACCGTTTTGATGTCAACAAAAGAAACTAATTTTAATAGTAGGAGTACGTCTTACGTGTAAGTTCGTAATCCCAGATATTAAAAGAAAACAAAATTTTTTTTTGAAAATTTTGAAATGTTGGCCTAGTTCTCATAACTTTAATAAACTGATTATTAAAGTCAGAATGGATGTTAACACATATTTTCGAATTTTTTTCAAATGAAAATACAATATGATTTTTTGAGACTTCGCTATATGCATGAAAATAAAATATTTTTTTATATATAATTTTTTTTGTGCAACATTTTGATGAAAATCGGGTATTTTAATACCGGATTTGTATCTTTACGATATAAAAATACAAACCAATATTAAACAAAATTTAAAAAAATACGCGGGACAAATCATCATTTTTAAAAGAATTAAAAAAAAAACAAACTAGGCGGGACCTAGCCCAACCTTTTTTATTTGGGCCGGACCATGAACAATGGTTCTCTATTGCTCATATGCTATGTGAACAGTAGAGAGTGAATTATAATTCACTCTCCACTGTTCATTAGCAGAACAATTGAGCTTGGTAGGGAGGGATGAATTGAAGCTGAAGGAGAGGAAGAGATGGGGAGGCTAACCTGGTGGTGGCGCTGGTGGCAGAACGACGGTGGTTCGCGGTGGCGAGAAGAAAAATGATGGTAGAATAATGGTTGTTCTTCCTCTATTTCCTTATCTTTTTCTTCTTTTCTTTTTCTCTATTTTTCTTGCTTCTGCTGCCCCTTCTCTCTTGCTTCAGTTTCTATTTTTCACCTCCCTTGTTTGGTCTTCCCTTCCCTATCTTTCTTTCTCTGTTTTCCTCTGTTTATGCATTCTCTCGTCCTCTGTTTCTCTCATTTCTCTATTTTTTTTCCTCTTTGTCTCTGTTTCTCTATTTTTCTTGGTTTGTTTTGTTCTTTTTCTTCCCTCGTTCTCTCGGTTTGAGTCTCTCTCTTTTCTTAACTCTCATAATCCCTCTCTGTTTCGTCTCTTTTCTTTTCTTTTTTTTCCTTTTTTCTGTTCCTATCTATTTTCTCCTCATTTCCTTTTTTTTTCTACCCTCCCTTTCACCCTCTCTTTCCCATGGTATTTATAAGTGGAAAACGGGGGAGAGAGGGCTACTACCCCTGTCTAGTCATGGCATAGTGGTAGGGTGGCCCAGGGGCCACTAGGCAGCCACCTCAGGGCCGCCCGAGGGGCTTGTCCCCTCTGTTTTTTTGTCTAATGGTAGGCCATGGGTCATATTTTAGGCAAGTGGGGGTTTTTTGTCAATTTTTTAGGTTTTGGGAGAGAGAGGAAGAGGAGCAAATGTAGGGGAGCACAATTCTTCTTCCCCTGCCTCTGCACATCTAGGGGAAGAAGAAGAACCCATAGTGTCGTTCCAAACAGCATCGTTTTGGGCTTTTTTTTTAACAATAGATGAAACGGCGTCGTTTTTCCCAAAACACGCCATTTCATTTCAGTCCTCAATTTGTGATTTATTCAATTTGGTCCCTGATTCAATCAATTACATACCCTCTATTTACGCGCCTTTTCCAGTTTAGTCCTTGGTTTTAGATTTCTTCAATCAAGTCTTTCATTGGCCATCAAACTTTAATATTTATGCAATAAAGACCAAATCAACTCTTAAAAATTATAATTCGACCTCGGAACTTTAATTTCTTCAAATTAAAGCACAAAATGACTTAAAAATCAACTTTTCTTGCAATCAAACCCTCCATAAATTCAATTAAACCTTCAATAAAATTTAATTGAGTCCATAAACAACTGATTTTGAACTTTTCTTCCTCAAATTGATTTTTTTTTTATCAACAGGGCTCTAATTGGTCAAAAATATACTGTCAAATTTCAAACTTTGTATTTTTGAACCTCCTTAACCAATTTCTGACTATTTTATGGGCGCTCCGACATCCTCTTCTCATTGTTATCATTTTTGGATTTCTTATGAATATATATTTTTTTGATTTTTTTGTATTTTCTCTTTTTCTTTGTGTCGGGAACAAAAACTTAGTTACAACAGATGCCCCCTCTTTATAATACTTACGGACCAAAGGCTTTGCAAAGTAAGCTGTTAAAGATAAACAAGATTGATCTTCCAAAACTAATCTTCTCAAAACTTGGTTGATCTGAAACTCTGTTTTTACAACAATCCCCTTCAACCGGAAACTAACGATCAAAACTACGTGCAACTTGGTCATCTTGAGATCCCGATCTAGTGATCCTTTGAATTCTGTCTTTGATTGGGTTAACTTGAAATCCCATCTAGCGATTCCTTTTAACCAGAACTAAAGTTTGTGTAGCTCGTCAACCTGAAATCTCATCTGGCGATTCTTTTTAACCAAAGCTAAATTTTATGTGTGGTTGGGTTAATCTCAGATCCCATCTGGCGATCCCCTTTAACCAGAACCAAAATCCTGTGTGTTGTTGGGTTAACCTAAGATCCCTTTTAAGGATCTCCTTCAACCAGAACCAAAATCCGTTGTGTGGTTGGGCTAATCTGAGTCCCTTCTGGCGATCCCCTTTAACCATAACCAATAATAAAAGTATGGTTGGGCTAATGTGAGATCCCTTATGGCGACCCCCTTTAACCAGAACCAAAATCATGTGTGTGGTTAGGCTAACCTCAGATCCCTTCTGGCGACCCCTTTTAACCAAAACCAATAGTAAAGGTATGGTTGGGCTAACCTCAGATCCCTTCTTGTGATCCCCTTTAACCAGAACCAAAATTCGTTGTGTTGTTGGGCTAATCTGAGTCCCTTCTAGCAATCCCCTTTAACCAGAACCACAATCCATTGTGTGGTTCTTCCTGTTGGTAGGGTTTGAACTTGCTTCTTTCTTCTTTTTGAGAATTTCCTAATGGTAAGGTTCTTTTCATTTCTTCCCGTTCTAGGGAAAAAACTGTGATTTTTTGTTATTATCAACTTGATGACTCTTTCTTCGCCCATAATCTTACTGGACTTCATTGAAGATTTGTCTATAACATTTCAATAAATATTTGATATAATGTTTTAAGGTTAGATGACATGCATGAATCCTTACCTGGTTTGAAACATAGGTCCTTTCAGTTTCGTAGAACTCTCTCTTGGCATGAGCTTGTTCATGTGTTTGAAGTCATATGCTAAAATCTGTTTCTCACGCTGTCCCTCTTACCCATCACATCTCACGGAAAAAATCCCTGACTCTCTTTTTTGTTAGGTGACCCTTTTCTAAAAATGCTTAATTTGTCATTGCTTTTTATTATGCTCTGGTAAATGCTTTTAATTTGTCTTTCTCAAATTAAGGGCTTTTCGGTTTTGTTCCAGCACAAAAATCTTTCCAAGAAGAAAAATCTGTAAAAATCCTGGCTTTGTTCATGACAACTGAAACTTTCAACATACGCATCGAAAACTCTTTTAAGCAATTCCCATTGAGGGTTTTATCAGTTTCTGGAATACAGTTTGTCTTTAGGTCGGGCTTTTACCAAAGGTGACCTTCTGTTTAATCTTTTCAAAAGGTTTCAAATATCTATTTGAAAAGGCTGTGTAGAAAAGGGGATTGTCTCATATTAGCATTTTTCTTCCATGGACAAAAATGGATTATCACTCATTTATCAAGTCGTGTGAACTATAAGACCAACATCTATCGACCTAGGTTATGTGCGCTTGATTAGAAAGGACTTCGAAAGGCTTGTAATGTAGGCTACATCTATGGGCTGTGAAAGAAAATGATGTTTTAAGTCTTAAAAGTGTTTGAGGGTTTAAAGACTTAAGGTCACTTTTCGTCTATCTCTTGTTCTTATGAAGCTATCTCGTAGGCTGTGTTTAGGGAAACTTGTTTAAGGATCCTCATCTTAAAGCATCATCAAACTATCATTTTTTTTCTCTCTTTTTTTTTTCACTTTCATGGTGATGCCCCCAAGTGTTGGGTTTTGACTTTCAAAGATCCAAGTGTTCTTTTTGATAATTTGCTCAAATTACTTCTCCTTTTTTTTCTTAGCCTTCTTTACTATATAAGGACTCTCGTAATTCGGCACCCATTTGCTTTGATCTTCTCCTGGTAAAGACAATGTCTTCTTTAACACTAGATCTCCTTCTTGGAACAAACGAGGTCTAACCTTTTTATCATATGCCTTGGCCATTCTATTCTGGTAGAGTTGACGATGACAAATCGCAGTTATCCTCTTTTTGCTGATCAGGTTTAGTTGTTCATATCTCACTTTGGCTCACTCGACCTCTTCTAGTTCGGAATCCATCAACACCCTTAACGAGGGGATTTCTACTTCCAAAGGCATCACCGCCTCCATACCATACACCAGAGAATACAGAGTAGTTCCTGTCGAGGTTCTTACTGCAGTGCGATATGTATGGAGAGCCAATGATAACATCTCATGCCAATCTTTGTAAGTAACTACCATTTTCTGAATAATTTTCTTGATGTTCTTGTTGGCGGCTTCCACGACACCATTCATCTTCGGCATGTATGGTGAGGAATTTGAATGCTTGATTTTTCATTTGGTATAGAGCTCCACTATCATTTTTCCATTGAAATTTTGTGCATTATTAGTCACTATCTTTTCTGGTGGACCATATCGACAAACCAAGTCTTTGTTTATAAACCTCTTCACCAACTTCTGTGTTACATGGGTGTATAAACTTGCTTCTACCTATTTTGTGAAGTGGTCAATAGCTATGAGGATGGATTTATGCCCATTGCTGGCTTTTAGATTAACAAGTCCAATCACATTGACACGATCAAAAGAATTGTTTTGTTATCCCAAGTGCATTGAAAATCAAATGCATAACAACAGCTACTTTCATGTATATTCAATCTTTTATTCTTAATAATACAAGGGAGAATAAACAACAATTTTGTAAGCGTTGGTCTCTGTTAGAAGTAACATAAATTTTTTGACATGAAAAAGATAAAAAAATAGTTTTGGAAAGGATATAATTGTTTTAAGTATATAAAATCTTGTCAGAATTGTCTATATATACAGACAAATTTGATGTAATATTTTAAATAAGCAGTCATAAAAGAACACAATTTTTTGAAAATCTTTATTTTAAATAAGCTTTTAAATAGTTGACTTTTCATTTGCCCTATATGACCAAGTATAAATGCACAGGAATAGATGAAAGGTGCACTGGTGTACCTAGTCTAAAAAACCGAACCCTATTAAAACTCCAAAGTTGAATGCGTTGGGGCTAGTGCAGTATTTAAATAATTGATAACTTGGCTGAAATTTCATTAGAAATTTCAGAGAATTCTACAAAAGCTATGACACAAAAAAAAAATATGTCCTATTTTTCCTTAATGTGAAAGATAAATTGATTTCTATATTATTTTTTTATTTTCTTTGCTTTTTCATATTTTTCTTTAATTTTATTAAATTAAATACAAAAAAAGGGTGTTGGACCTGCATGCGATGACAGAAAAATTTTAGGCATTGGACCTGCATCGTCATTGTTCTTATCACTTTCAAGTATTTTACAAAATACAAAAAATAAAATACATATAGATGTAAAAAACTAATTAAAAAATATCTTTATAAGTGCCTGAAATTACCTAAATGCCACTTTTTAGGAAAAAGATCAAAATACCATTGAATTAAATTTCAT
>Ga0325404_1009261_pt1 | contig 10035 bp, 8 predicted proteins | sample PopdelMetagenome_18_FD_205664 | JGI IMG/M metagenome (GOLD analysis project Ga0325404, IMG submission 205664) | Populus deltoides microbial communities from Bellville, Georgia, United States - Xylem-Control-R1 | ecosystem: Host-associated > Plants > Phyllosphere > Stem > Wood/Secondary xylem...
TGGTTTCATAAAGTGAAGCCTAACTCGAGTTGAATTAATATGGCTTGTGGTTGAGTAAACTAGTCTTTAAGGGGTTATAGCATATGACTGTTTAGTTTTCTTAATTGATGTGCTCATATCAAACCTTGTAAAAATTTTCTAGAGAGAAAATTTGGAGAGAATTAGTTTCACCTTTGACAAATTCAATTTTAAAATCAAAGTTTGAAAGTATAGCTTGCCATTTAGAAAAAAATATATTTTGAAATAATATTTTAAATATCCTTTTTAATGACATATTTTGTTGATTGATAATTAATTCTTAAAAAATAAAAAATAAATTATCTTGAAAAAATAATATACATAAAACAATTGATAAAATCTCCTTTTTAATAGTGGAATATTTTGTTTGAGGACTTGATCATATATAAAAATGCTACCAAACAACTTGTTCATGATCTTGAACTTTTTGTTTGAGGATATTGTCATAACCTATATTTAAGGCATCAATTTCAATAACGAGACAAGCTTTAGGATCCGAAATACCTAGACACCAAAGACTTTTGATATGACTTTTAAAAAACTTGATTATTTCAGTCATTTAAGGACTCTAGGCTGAAGGATTTTTTTAAGTCTCTTACAGAAAGGTTGACATATTGTTCTAAGACTTGGGAAAAAAATCCAAGACATAATTAAGACATCTAAGAAACCTTTGAAGTTGATTTTTATTCTTGATTACATTAGGAAATTTATCAGTAAACTCAATTTCTCATCTATTTAAAGTTATTGATCCTTGATAAATGTTGTATCCTACAAATCTGGTTTTTGTTTGACATAATTTGATTTTTAAAGCCGAGACAACTAGTCTATTTTGTTTGAGAATATTGAAACATCTTTGTGAATGACTAAAATGTTCGTTAATTGATTTTGAAAACACTAGGACAACACCTATATAGACAATTGAGAATTTTAAATAAGGATCGAAAATATCATTCATGATCTTTGGAAATTATAAAGGGGAATTTTTAGATCAAATAGCATTACATTCCATTCAGGATAATAAAGGTTGTTTTATAGCGATCATTTTTATCTATTTAAACTTGTCAGAAACAAGATTTCATATCAAATTTTGAGAATATTAAAGCATTATGAAGTCTTTTAATGATATCACTCTTATTTGGAATATGATATATAATCCATTAAATAAATTTATTGAGTGGTTTGTAATTGATGATAAGCATTGGAGCTCCACATTTAATTTTAGCTTGATTTTAAACATAGAAAGAGACATAAGACCAATGAGACTTAAACATTTATGGAGTAATTTATTGATTTATGTATTGTAGTTTTTGACTAAGTCTTAATTCATTTGAATAGGTTTGGCTTTTGTAGGGTTTTTTCTTTCATCAAACCCCTTTTCAAAAGGTAATTGAATTGAATAATGGTTTTTGTTCCAAAAGACATTTGGAAAGTTGAAACATATTTTCTTTTCATATAATTCTTGAAATTGTTTGATATTTTCTTGATTTTAGGGAAGTTTAACATCTTGAATTTTTTTTAATAATATACTTCTTGATTTAATGAGTGTAGGTGTTTCTTTTTTTTTTTAATTACAAAAATTAATTTATAAATTGACTTGTTTTGAAAATTATTTATTTCTATTGGCTTAAGGGATAATATAAATTTAAAAATTATTTCTTAACCAAATATTTTTGTTTTGATACCTTGATTGCTTAGTTTAAATGGATATATTTGAGTTAGAAAAGGAGTTTCTAAAATTATTTGTTGATTCATAACTTTAACAATTATAAAAATATTCTTAAAATAAATTTCTTGATTATATATGTGAACATTTGATAACTTGTAATCAATTTGAAGTTTTATACCATTAATGCCATTTAATATTTATGTGGTCTTTTCATAATATTCAGTTGGCACTAATCTTTTATGAATATAATTTTGACCCATTCTAGAATTTATAAGAGCAATTGTTTTAATTTGATGTTCATTATTAATGACTAATGTTATTTTTATATATCATTTTTGAAATTTTATTTTTGTTATTGTGTTTATGAATTCTTGAGATGTTGCAGGTAATTATTTATTTATAAATTCTTCTTGATCAGGAAAACGATCTTGTTTTTTATAGTAATAACCATTTTAGTTGAGTTTTATTATGATTGCAGTGAGTTGTCTTAGTTCTTGTAATAAGTCTTGAATTGTAGTGGGCTTTGTTGTTTAGGAAATTGATTTAGAATTTGTTAAAGATTATATGGCTTTATATCATTTGGTCTATTTTCATTTGAAATTAGGTATCCTAGTTTATGAAGATATATATTTTTTTAATTTCAGGATCTTGAGTTTTATCAATGACATCTAATATTAAATCTTTTTCCTAGGTAATTACATTGATTTGTTTGTATGAATAAGTACAAATTGTTGGACTGCAATTATCATTTTCTTGGTCATTATCTAATTCACTTAAGGTTTCATTATTTTGAATGACTAGTATTTCATCACTAGAATGTTTTTAAATATCGGTGTTAATATCTGAATTAAGAAGGTTGAGAATTTGATTTGTAATTTTATCTTCTATTTCTAACTCTTGAATTTGTTTTTATTTTTATTTTTATTTTGCACTGACTTTTATAATGACCTACTTGACCATATTTAAAACAAGTTGCTTTAATCTTGGTCAATAAGATATAATATTGTGACTTACATGTTAGGAGATGATTGCTAGCTTTCGTTGCATTTTTTTTATTTTAATATGTAAGAAAAAAATTATTATCTAATTAGATAGATAATAAAATGAAAGATATGTGGCTAATTTAAATTGTGCATTGAATATAAAAAATGACCTCTAATAATTTGGTAATTAAATTGACCAAAGATGAGAAACTTTATGGAAATAACTATGACATTTAGCATAGAAAAATTTAGTATCTCTTTAAATAAGAAAAAGGTACTAAAAACCTTGATCAATAGCATGACCCAACCTAAAAAAGGAATAACTATCAAACACTAGTATGACCAATAAGCTTATAAGGCTTAGGTCGATAAGGATAGAACAGAATACTTTGCTATGTTAAGATTTATGCAGATGACCTAATTAAAGAATTTGAGATTCATTGGACTACTAAGGAAATGTAAGACCAATTTAAGGTGAAATTTGGTAACATGACACCAACTAGTTTATAAGCCTTAACCCTTAAGTTTAACCAATATATGATGGACCTAAAGCAATTTATAGTGAAACACCTTAGAGTGATGTCCTCCAAGGTTGTTAAAATCACAATATGACTCATAAAATCGTACGATTTTACGAGTCAATGTAGGCTTTACGTGCTAAATCGTTTATAAAACTCGAAAATGGGTAAAATCTGGTAAAATCGGATGAAATCACATAAAATCGCGATTTCACCACCGATTTAATGATTTTACCCGCAAAAGATAAAATTATAATTGATATTACAAGTGTTGACAGATTATTGACATTTGATTGCAAAACAAATACTGTTATGTTTATTCATCAGTTTTGTGGCCGTATAAAAATTTATTGTGCTCAGTCATGATTACTTAAAGAAGTAAAATAAGTACATTGAGTGATGGTGACTTTCTGGTGACTTTGGGCTTGTAATTACTTGATGTGTGGCATTCGACATCAAGACAATATATATATATATATATATATATATATATATATATATATATATATATATAAAGTATAACATAGTGAAAGGAGTTGTTTTCTAGTTTCATGATAGATATAAAAACTCTAACGAATTTTTTAGAATCTTACTTAAAGAGATCAGTTGTATGATAGGAAATATAATAATAATTATATATATTATATCTAAAATAAACTGTTTTATGTTTATTTTTAAAATACTAATTAATTAGATTAATTGAATATAACAATAACTATAAAAATTGGTATTTTTTGTATTTTTAAAAATTTGATCAAAATAAAAGATTAAAATCAAGTTAGAACATCATACGTGCATTGATTTAGTTGTGTTAATCTCTTTTTTTTATTTATTTAAAAATTCATTTATTTATAATCACAGAGAGGTATAATAAGAAGCAAAACATAACAGTTTTTCATCGAGGTTTGAATTGGATATATAATTTTTTTAAAATAACTCTATTTTTTTTTTATCTATACCTTATAAAGAGAATCATTCCAATTTACACAAAGATATATGGTTCAACTATACTGATATTTATAGGTGAAAAGAAAAAATTCATTATAATTGAAATTAATATAATTTTAAAAACTTCCAACCTTAATCCTAAGTACATACAACGCACAAATAACTATTTTATCAATAAAAATTAAATTAAATTAAAATAAATAGCATAATCTTAAAATTTTTTATAATTTTACGATTCGTTTTTACGATCCGAGTTTGTTTTATATTTTCCATGCCGTGTTAAAATCGTGATTTTTAACAACCTTGATGTCCTTTATGATTAGAGAGTTGCAAGCAACTGGTAATAAAATCACTGATGAACAACAAGTCCAGGTTGTCATTAGATCCTTACTTGAATCCTCTTAGGATCATATGAAGATGGTGCTAATACACAATGAGGGTATTAAGACTTACAATCATATTAGTTAACATCTTGAACTTGAGTTTAAGCGTAGATAGACAAATTATACTACAATTTTAGCAGTTAAAATTAGACGGTGTAGGGCATTCAAGCCTAAACACAAAGAACAGCAATAGGAAGCGAAGCTCTACAAGATGATGCTGCAAATTTGGCACCAAGAGTTGGCAAAGTAACCAAATGCCATAGAGGTAAGAGTAGAAAGAATAACATGACCAAGGTTAAATTCTATAACTATGAAAACATGGATCACTTCGCTTGGGATTGCTCTGAGCCAAAAAAGGTACAACCCTATCCTGACCCTCTTATTGGTATATATGCTCACACATATTTGTTACTCATATTATCTTTGGTTAGATCATAGACACGAGAGCAACAAAACATATAGCTAAAGATTGAGTTGGATACATAGATTATTGGTGTCTATCAGTAGGTAGTCATTACGTTACTATGGGTAATGGCACTCAGGTTGATGTCGTTAGAGTTGGCACATATCGTTTAAGGATGTGCACTAAATGCAACTTATTGTTTATATGACGTGTTGTGTGCCCCAAATGCCTATTGTAATATCTTATTAGTTTAGCTTTATTCCCTTTAGGTTTTTCTTTTTTACTTGGAAGGTACTTAAATGGATATTTGTTTAGGTAGAAATTTTTTTGGACGTGGTCAATTTGGTGAAGGTTCTTTTATGTTGGATTTGGACTTGCATTTTAATAATGACATTGTTTTAATGACATGTTTTATTTCTTTTGATATTATATATGATTTAATTAGATGGCATACAAGATTATGACACATTGAACAAGATAGATTAGCTAGACTAGCTAGAGATGACTTATAGGCTCACTCACTAAAATAAACATGCTTATGTGTGAGCCATATTTGGTAGGAAAACCATGCAAAAAGCCTTTCGGTAAGGCTAGAAAGGAAAGTTACTCATTAGATCTAGTCCATTCAAATACTTATAGACCTATGAATATAAAGACATGCCATGAGGCTTCTTATTTTCTAATTTTCACAAATGATTACTTCTGGTATGGTGTTGTGTATATGTTATCTCACCAGTTAGAGGCCTTAGATTATTTCGACATTTTTTTACATGAGTTTAGGGTAAAAAAAGAACTTAAAGGTTCTTCGTATTGATAGAGGTGGAAAGCATTTATTAGAATAGTTCAAAGAATTATGTGAGGAAAAAAAAGATATATGGACAATTAACAATCCTTTACACTCTACAAAAATAAAAAATAAAAAATAAAAATGGTATTTTGTATAGAGAAAGAATTATACATTTTTAAAGACAATTAGATCTATAATGTCATAAACTAACTTTCTAATTAATTTTAGAGAGATGCACTATTGATTATTTCCCATATTCTTAACCATATATCCTTAAAACCCATTCCCTTATGCCAATGAGAATCCAATGAGAATTTGTAAGTTAGGCTCATAAATCTTTTCATAAATATGGAAAATTAGGTTTTAGAGCAAGCAAACATATTTTTATTAAATAGTTGAGTACTTTAAGGGCTATGTTATATATGGTAAACATCCTAATAAAGAAATGTACGAGATAGAGTCACATGAATTTCCTAGAAGAGGATTTTGCAAGTATTGGTGGAGTTAAAAAGGATCTTCTATTTTATGAGTTATAACAACCTTATGAAGGTCTTGTACTATCTTAAAAGCAGCCCCCTTTAAGTCACATGTCACAGCTCAAAAGCAATTGCTTGCTCGCTTTCTGCCATTTTTGTTTAAATTATATGGTAAGAGGGAAGATTGTCATAACGGGCCCCTCAAACACAAAATTAAAACAAACCGTAAATATAGTTAACATCTTTTATCCTACCTCACATAATCACAGTGATTTTAGAGGGCATAAGTTGCAAGCAAACACAGTAATCGGAACTAGAAATATAACCATCAAAACTACCCTTTTCTACAAAGGAGAGGAACCAGACCCAACTGCCTTCCACAGCTTGACCCATTCAACCATGGCTTCAGCAGCACGAGTGAAAACGGGATTTGATGGTCCTAACTGTTGCTTCACTGTTGTTGCCATCTCAAGGATGCAGTCTTCTGTTGTAGCTGCTGTTTGTGGCAGCCTAACTAACTGAAAGAACGGGACAATTTCCTCCGTCAGCTTTACCCCTTCCCACTCTTTTTTCAAGCTTTCTATCGCACTACCTCTGTCGTTTCTCCACACATACGGTAGCCCACTTTTCACACCAAGACCAAGGTGATCGCACACAACCTTAACACACATTCCACTCCAAATATCTTCCATTGTTTCCCATCTAAGATTTCCTTCCCCAGCCAACTTCAAAGCTGGCAATAAAGCCGGCCCCACGGCCTCACGGTCAAAAGCAATGTTGATTCCACTGATGGGCATCATGGCCCTAGATGGAATGGTCATAACAGCATCAACATATTGAGAATTTCTCTGCCCTGGCTTTAGGGCTTGCGTAGGAGCATCTAAGTCAGCTAAATTAAGCCAGAGTCCACATGACAGAGCACACGTAACCCCGCTACGCAGGCTAAATGGGTACCCACGAACAAAATCTGCTCCCTCACGATAAGGGTCATAGAGAGTATTGAAGAAAAAAGGAGTGGCTGGAGTTGTCAGGTTAGCAAGATGCTGGGCCACAGCATCTATTAGAAAACCCTTACTGTCCTTAGCTGGGATGCAATCATCATCGATTGAGACAATGTATTTCTTACGAGATACAAGAAAGCCGAAGTACCTGCATGAGTAGCCGGAGAAGACTATGGAGGAAGAAGAGCCCACCACCCGGTCGATATGAGACTTGGAATAGACATCAAGATTAAAGCCCTCTGGTATCCTGAGTTCCTCTTTGAGATCAGGGTCTTTGACAATTATCAAGTGGAATCGGGAGAATATGGGTCTCCACTCATTCATAAATGATGTCAGGTCTGAGTGAAGTGCTCCTATCACAATGTCAACCTCACTGTCTTTGATGTTAGCTAGAGACATCTTCCCAAGTTACAAAAATGAAGATCCAGAACCAAGAGATTGTCTCCTAAAAGCAGCTGGTGTTTGGGTTTAAAATGTATCCAAGTGTACATGCACAATTTTGTCTATCTTAGAATTTCTCAGAACATCCTATCAATAGACAATCAAAATGTAAGAGAAAAGCTTCAAAATCCAGCTCAAAACATCTGGAAGGATAGGATGAAAAAATTTCAAATGCAACTCACTAGTAGGAAGGACAGGGGTTATGACATGTTGGATGTTCAATGCCTGGATGAATGCAAGGACTTTATCATTTCCTGTCGCCACAAACAATTTCAGAACTTTCTCAGTCAGTTTTCCAGCTTTCAGTGTTCTCTGCTCAACATGGAAAAAACAGTGTTACAATAGGATATGAAATGGACCAAAAGAAGTTAAAGAGTAGAAGAGCAGTTAGAACTGAGGACAAAAGATAACAGATTGACTTTTTATAGCTCAGATGTGAACGGAATATTTATTGCTTTGGTTTAAGTGACAATCTATGCCTTGCATTGCATGACTTATAGCAGCACAAATTGCAAGGGAAAAAAATTACAATAGCTTGGAACTAAACATTGAATCAAACCATTAGATGGAAAGGAAATGCTAGAAAATCAGCCAAGACAAAACTATGAAAGCATCAAATGAGCTCAATGGTCACAAAGCAGCAGATCAAATTGCTATTGCCTAAGCAAGATGTTCACTTTCACTTCACTTAACCTTATGACTTTCCTCTCAAAACATTCTATTCAGTGTAACAGAAGCAATATTGCAAACAAAAAAGCCAAGATAGGATTGCCAGCAATCTGATAAACTAGGTGAAATGTAACTCTTCTAGCTGCAAGAGAACTTCAAACTCGTATCAACGTGACCGGTGATTTTATTCCATTACCACATTAAAAGTTCCAGAGTAACATATTAACATAGACATTTCACGATGTCAGTAATGAATTTGTTGCACGCAACCTTTCAAAGTAAATTCTTGTTAGAGCATATAAAACTATTTTTGAGACCCACCTAACAACTTAAATTTTTAAATTGAGACGGCTTGTTAACATAGTATCAAAACTTTAATGACCAAACAATAACGAGCTCAAATCCCACCACACCCCTATTCTTCAGATTAAATTAAAAATTTCAGCATAAGGTGGTTGCAGGCATGTGCAAATTTCAAGATAAAAGAGCTTTCACTTGAGGGGTTATGTTAGAGCATATAAAACAATTCTTGGGGCTTGATCTAAGAGCTTAATCTTTGGGTTGAGATAGTTTTTTGATAATTTTAAATTAAAAATGTGCATCATGCAACCAATAAATACAAAATGATCATGTAACCACTTTGCCTTATGTTGTGTTATATGTTCAGCTTTCATAAAAGCATAATGCAAAAGGTAACTACCAGATAGTGCACAAAGAAAAAATTACCATTATAAAACAGAACAAAGCATGTCAGGTCATATTACAGAACAACAACTTTAACAACAACCAAGCCTCAATCCCAAACTAGTTGGGGTTGGATACAAGGATTCTTCTGCACCATTCCAAACAATCAAACACCAATCTGCCTCAAAATCAAGGGATCTCAAATCTTTGATACCACTCCCATCATGTCAAATAACTAAAAGAAAATTAAATGTAAATCTCAACGGCTGCTCTCCATGGAAGGGAAAAAAACTTCACCTCTATGGAATGCCGCAGCCTAAAAGGCTTAATCTCATTATTATTCCCTTCTCTGGTTGATTTGATATAAATATGAAAATCTCCATGCTTGTAATTCATGGAAAATTGAAATTATAACTGATCTAGTCCAACTCCTTGTGAGAACTGATATCACCATAGCTTTCTTTATTCCAACTTAAAAGAGAACATGATAGAGCAACAAGCAAAGAGCATTTAGCATATTGAAACCTTTTAAATTTGTGCTTTTATATTGTAAATAAATAAACTACTAGTGAATCACTTCTATGTGTGAGCTTCGTGTTGTATAAGAATCCAGGACAAAATTACATGGATCAATATCAAATTAGAAACAAACACTCCAAGTCTCATCTCATCGCAATCACCATAAAATCACAGAGCATGAAAGAAAATCAGAATACAGGATGTAGCTACGGAATAAGTGAAGCAAAAAACAAAATTTTAAAACAGGGGCAAACTTCTAGATAGATCTAAATCTAGAGATCACCTCTTCTGAAAATAAATAAATAAATAAAGGAAGCGAAGAGAAGAGAAGTACCAGCAAGAGATCGAGGATAATGTGATCAGGTATGGAAGAGAGATCAGAAAAGTTGGAGAGGTGAAGGACAGCTGTGTCAATTGTTAGGGAAAGTAACGATGGCGGTGTGGTTCTCATCCAATCTTCTCTCATCTATCATCCATCCATTTATTTATTTATTATATTACTGATTAAGCAATATCAGCTCTCTCTCTCTCTCTCTCTC
>Ga0325404_1009267_pt1 | contig 10031 bp, 5 predicted proteins | sample PopdelMetagenome_18_FD_205664 | JGI IMG/M metagenome (GOLD analysis project Ga0325404, IMG submission 205664) | Populus deltoides microbial communities from Bellville, Georgia, United States - Xylem-Control-R1 | ecosystem: Host-associated > Plants > Phyllosphere > Stem > Wood/Secondary xylem...
TTAGATAATAAATCCCTAAACAACTATAGATTTGTTTAATGGAATCTTAAAAACTCCTAAATAATTTTGTTTCATAGTTTCTACTGCATGTATGATATTCATTAACCCAACAAAAATAACTCTCTAGAAAAATCAGGAAGGTGGAACTTTCTAAAAATATCAGAAAAATGATAGAAAGGTGAAGAATGCATGGTATAAATAGACATACACATTTACACCCCTGACAAACAATAACATTCCAATAAAAAAGGCTCTACACAATGAATTAGTTAGACATCACAAGAAGCTTGTGACTCTCTAACTCTCTTTTTAAAAAAAGAAAAAAAGAAAAAGAAGCTGGAAACATAAAAAAAAAAAAAAAGTGTAAAAATCTTCATCTTTCATCTTCAACCTTTCTCCCCTAAAAGCTAAGAAAACCTAGGCTATTCTACCAATCAGTTGCCAGCCAAAATAATAAAAAAAACTCTAACATTTTACCACACATCCATAGACTTGCATCCCCTAGTTTTTAGCTTTACACCATCATTAAGACAAACAAACCATCACCCATCTTCTAATTAAGATATCTCTTTCAAACCCTCAACACCAACAACAACGACGAGTTCTCCCTCACGACAACGGCTCTCTATTACTCTCGGCCAAAACATCATCCACAATAACCCAACCATGCTTCATTAAGTAGCTCTAGCTTATTACCAGTGACCTTTCTGTCAGCAAACTAACCTAGCAACTAGAATCTCCATACCTTTTAAGTTGTTTGGTAATGCGGCTGCGAGTGAGGTTGGTGTTCGGTTAGGCATGAACTATAGTTTTTATTCTAGTGGGATCCACCAAAAATTGAGGTTGAACATCAGTTTCTAGAATGCAACTTAAACCATCTTTGAAAACCATTCTCTCACCTTTCCGTCAACAACAAATAGCCTCAACAATCTGAGAGAAATAATCATTGGAATAAAATTCCAGAACAACCCTCAACAGCTCTATCACCCCGCCATAGCACTATAGATCTTGTAAGGTCGTTTATTAGTGTGCAAATCTATCATCTCTTTCCCAATTTTTTTCATCTTTGTTCTTCCACGTTGTTCTGTTCTCTCTTGTCAATCTTCTTTCCTTGTTGCCTGCTTTTATTTCCTTGTGATTACCTTTTCATATTCGTTTTATAAAAGGTAATAGTATGTGAATTTTTAAACTCATTCACCAAAGAATAACTAGTGTTCTAATTATTTGTTCTTTGTGTTCAAAATCAAAATTAAGATCCTATCACTCTCTTCATTATTCTTCTTCAAATAAAAAAAATAACATAAAGTTTCTTAGGATGTTTCTAATAGTGGCTTCTTTTTTGTTGTAGAAATAAATGACAGATTTTTATTGGAAACTAAATCAACAACAATAAAAGGTGTTGGGAGACTTGTATGGGGGTAATGGACTGTGACTTGCTTTGGTAATGTATGCCTTTCTTTTCAAATTTTTGATTGACTATCTATTTAATCTACATAGAAATTAAAAGGTGATGTTTAGTTTAATTATTTAGATTATGATGCATTCTTGGTGCTGTTAACTAGTATTGTTGTTGTATTCTGAATGTTCACACACTACTACACTTACATGCCCACAAACTGTGTTGAAACTTAGAACATAGTTATAGCTCTCAGCATAATTAAGTAAATTTTTCTTATTTTCAGTGTTTAATGGATAAAATAACTACTAATTCCATTTTCCTTTTGATTCTTGCTACCAAACCTACAGAAATCTTTGATATTGTCAATTTTATCAAGCCATTTTTAATGCCAAATTAAGAATGAGGATCTGTAGATGCTATTGATGGGTGTGTGAACTATGAGGTGTAACATGAGATTCATTTTCTTTCCATTATTAATCTGTTTTTTTCAAATGTGCTGATTCAATAGTCTAGTGTAGATTAATGAAAAAATTATGTTAAATAATTTGAAACATCAAAGTTCAACAATTATGTTTTACATTAGGTAGCCAATTTAAAGTATCTAAATAATGGATGACAGTGTTATTTTCAGTTTCTTTCAAGTATCCATTTCATCTAAACTAAAGATGAGCATTAGGTAGCCAATTAGAATGGTAATATCATGCACAGGTTACCTTCAAAGCATAACCTTATTTTCATACTTGAAAAGTTATGATAACAAATGCAATTTTATTTATGTTCAAGAATTTTATGTTTTTTTTGTTGTATTTCTTGTATATAATGAAATTTTTTCGATATGGTATGTCCATTTTACTAAGAATAGAAGTGGCAATGTTAATTTAGTATTCTTTTTTTATTATTTGTGTAATGTTTTTGAAAGATGACTTGTGTGAGTGTTCAACTGGTGTTGTTGCTGCTTGTGGTGTATTATTTGATATGGAAAAGGTTACTTCGTAGTAAGACATTTTTATTCTTGATTACACTTCTAATAAATCCATGTCCTAACTAAAATCAAGATTCCTTTTTATTTTATAATCTTGAGCTAAATCATTGCATAACTAAGGAAGTAGCATTGTGTGGTTGTTTCTATTACTTGCTAGTATTGTAAAGCTGTATGAATTTAAGTTGTTTTCAATAATCATTAGAGGTTATTGTGTTTTTATTAGCTGCCCATTTACTTTCTTTTCTTCAATCCAAATTAAAGTGTATGCAATAGTTTATATGTGAAAAAGAAAAATGAAATTACCACTTAGGTTGTATGTTGGATGAAATAATGTTTTTTTATTAACATGCTTTATTTTTTTATCATTTGTTTGCCTTGTCGATTATTTAGTAACCTACATGACTTGTATAATAGTTAGTTTATCTTGTTATTTTTAATAACTATTTAGTATTAGTGTTAATGCTGAATTTTCTATCTAAACAAGATATCATTGGTTGTTTCATTTAAAAAATGTTTTCAAAGTTAGAATAGATGGTCTTGAAAGTATGGATAAGACTTCTTGGACTAAGGGAATGTTGCATACCTTTTATGACTTGTGCATCAAAGCCATTAACATGAGAATGAGACCTAATACTCATTTTGACGAAGTTGGTTGGAAATTTCTTATGACATCCTTCAAAGAACAAACCAGTCATGCATTCACCAAAACACAACTAAAAAATAAATAAGATGGATTCAAAAAGGATTGGAGGATATGGACAAAGTTCATTTCTGATACGAGTGTGGGCTGAAATAGTGAATTAGGAACAATCTTTGCTAGTGATGAGTGGTGGAAAGAGAAAATCCATTCGTGATCTCTACTATTTTATTTGTTTTTATCTTGTTTCATTAATTCTTAAAATATTTAATGTTGCATTAATTACTTCAACTTCTTATATAGGAAATAAGAGCAAAAACATTTAGACATGCTAGTATTGAACCATTGTTAATGTTCAAATTTGATCGAATGTTCTCCAATATTGTTGCTATTAGATAGTATGTGTGGGCGTCATCATCAAGAATCTTTGGTGGCAATGATGTTGGTGATGATGATTTGGAAGAAAACGATGATTCAGAGAAGGATGACATTTCAAATTTTATGAATGACATTTCTAAAATGGTTAGTGGGGTTAATATGTCCAACAACAGCAACACAAAAAGCAATGGCAAGAAAAAATAAAGAGATCATTTTAAGGTTTGAGCTGGAAAGAAAAAAAACTTTTGGAATTAAACTACTGTCACGGTGGGATCAACTAGTTGTGAGCATGTCGACCAAGAGTGATTTGACATCTTTGTATATGGATTGGAAAGGGTATAGTATCTTAGAGGTTATGATTGAGCTTCACTACATTCCAGGAGTCACAATTGAAGATAATTTTCATGACTTTGATAGTGAGTATCTAAGTTTAAGAAGGAAGAGAGAAATGCGGGCTAGTATGGGAAATCTTTGAAAAAAAAAATTAAAATGGTTATGGAGATGTATACGCGAAGTAAACATCCTTAATTGATAAGGTATGTACTTTTTTTTTCCTAATTTATGAATTTATTTGTTCTTTATAAATGTAAGTTAAATTGAATGTAAATTGAATATGGTATGTTATTTAACATGTTTGATAATTTATTTAAATTTTTTTACACTTGTAGATTAGTGATCTGGTAATTTTGATAAGATGAATTTTCATTTTATGCTTTCATGAAGTTGGTCCGATGTTGTGTTGTAATTCAACATTTGAACCTATTAGTTTTTGGCATCTACATGTCGGTAACTTTTCAATGTATTATTTCTTTATTTCAATGTTATGGAAGTTAGAAACTTTTAAGTTTATTGGTTGATTGTTGGTTTGGATGTGTTTGTCAATTTTTAACTTAGGATTTAAGAGACTAGTTGTTAACGGTTTTAAAAAAATGTTTGTATTATAGATGTTTTATAAATCCATTAGGAACTAAACTTTGTTTAATTAACCTTAAAAATGTATTATATTAGTATGTATGTCATTGTTACAATTCTTTGTAAGATGAGAGTGCATGTGCTGCAATGAAGATATGTCATGTGATTTACATAAATGTTTTAAAAATTAATTAATGGTGTTGCTTATGTGATGCAAACCTCATGATCATGTGGTCACGCAATCCATAATCAAGATTTAGATATGATCTTAGAAAGCCAAAAGATGTCTGATAGGAGTGTGACACAATAAAAACTTGTCTCAAAGTACCAACACTATTAAAATGAAGTCGAATGATGCCACGAAGCCAGTTAATCTTTGATAAGTCAAATTAAGTTCGTTCAAGAACTAAAAAATACAAAAATCTCTCTCACATTAAAACTAAAAAATTCATAAGTATTACTCATCCTTCTTTAAATTTAGTCTTACATGTGTTTAAATAGTTCTGAAAAAATTAACTCTAATAGATCTATCCTTGTTGGCTGAATTGACCCACATACAAAAACTGACCCAAAACCTTTACTAGTAAACCCAAACCCTAATCAAAATAAGCTTTGGATCTTAGCTGAAAACAAAATATTCATTAAACTCAAACAAGCTTTAGGTTGTAGCTAACAAAATAAAAATAAAACCCGAAGTCCTACATCTTTATCTATTGTGAGATGAGAAGAAAAAGAAAAGAAAATATTGTAGGTCTGATACAAGACTTATTTATAACTTATAAAGTTGCACAATAATCCTAGGAACTAAAGGAAAAATTATCACCGCTTTGGTTTTCAAGTTAGAATAGGATTCTGATTTCAGCCTTGTATTTATCCTTCTTTTGAAAGGAAAAGAATGTTTTCTTTAATGCTCATATTTGCCACCTCTTGGTATCCTTTCAATATTAGAAAACACAATTAAGTTAAATTATTTTTCTTACACAACAAAGAGACTATGTCGGCCATGTGTTTCCTTTGTCATCTTGAATTCCTTTATTTCTTTTGATGTGTTTTCTCCTCACATGATAAGAAAATAAAATAAAATAATAAATCTATTTAAATAAAATAATCAATGTTCTCACACATAATAGAAAATTCAATATTAACTAGGACTCCACAAAACACATGGAAACATTATATAATAAGGCTAGCCGAAACTGATACAAAATTAACAGTCTTTTTGTCAAAACTTCATGGCTAAAGTAAGAAAGGATTAAGCCCCTTTTGTATATGGATTAAATGTACTAAGACGTCGTCTTAATGCTCCAAAGGATCCTCAAGTTTAGTCTTGGCCGAAACTTGCACAACCAGTTCATTCAATATTTCTTTCAAGGCCTTCACTTTGGACCTAATGATGGGCCCATTTGGAACGTGTAATGGGTCCTTGGTATTCACGGGTTGATTCTCATCATTATAGTTAAACAACTCTGCTGTAAAGTTGTTTTTGTAAAGGTTTTTTTTATTTTCCCCTTTTTTTTACATAGATCTAGAACACCATTAAAACCAAAAAGTAATGTCCAATTAGAATGAAAAAAAAAAAGAACAAGAAAAAAACAGAATTGTCGATATCTAAACCACAATGTAAGCAAAGTTGTTGACACAACATTGCCTGCTTGCAGGTTTGTCAAAAGCAAACAAAAAGGGTGATGTGTTGTCGCCTCTTTTGGAGACTTTCATGTCAATTATTCAGGCATGTGATATTTTAACTTGAATCAATTGTTTTTTTATACAACCAAACCGATAGTAAAAGGAAAGAAAGTCTGAAACTTTAAGGACTTGAAATCGTGAACAATTGAGATAAAACAGAATCTTGGCAGCTATCACATGCAGAAAATAAGGCAAAAAAAGACAGGACACTGGAATCCAATTGTTCCAGCTCATAGACATAAGGTTGTAGTGGAGCAGACAATTAATCCCAAAGCCTAAAATACAATATCGGCAAACAATTGCAATTGTTTCATGCCAAACATCATTTCCTTTATTCTATATAAGTCAAGGCTTTTATTCGGCATTCTAATAAAAAAAAAAAACTATCTTGACTAGGAACATCTCTACTAAAATAGTTATCTGCAATTAAGAGCACATTGGAGTTTTGATAGGTCATAAATTCATTCTTTCCAATTGTTTATTAATTTTTTTCATGCATGCATATATTTTTTTAGGGTGTTTTTTAAAAACATTATTCATTTGTTTATTTACTCGTCATTGTAGATATGGATGATCCACAGTTTAATGTTATATTTAACAAAGATTTTAATAATTATTATGAAAATATAATTAATCATGTTGTAGACCACATTAATTATCATGATTGTGAAGGCAGTGGTGCCTCTGGAAGGGTTGGTGATAATGGAGACGACAAAGAAAATGACAACGACAATGATAACAAAGACGATGATGATGTTAGTAATGATAACGACGATGACAATGATAATGATAATGATGAGGATGGTGAATCATTTTTTAGGTGACAGTTTGAAATGCAAAAATTGAGTTTATACATAGCTCGGGCTATAAACATGTATTATATTAATTATATGCATAAAGAACCTTGAATGGTTTCATACAATACAAGCATGTGTTGGTTGAACAAAGTATTAAGAGGACATTGCAAATGATGTGTTAACATGTTTAAGATGGATACTACAACTTTCTTGAGCTTGTGTAACGATTTAGAAATACAGTTTGGGTTAAAACCTTAAAGAAATAAGAGCGTTCTTGAGAAAATGACAATATTTCTATATACAATAGGATTAAGGGCTTCAAATAGGAAAGTGCATGAGAGATTTCAGCATTCTGATGAAACTATTAGTAGATGCATAAAAGAAATCCTTAAAGTAGTATGTTTATTTGTGGTAAACGTCATAAACCTGAAGATTCTGAATTTACAAACACTCAAAGAGAAATTGCAATGAATCCAAGATACATGCCTCATTTCAAGGTAAGACAAGTTTTTTTTATTGTTAAAGTCAAGCTAAATTGTTTAATGCATGTTGTTAAATAATTACAATTTAATTGTCATTTGTTTATTCATATAGAACTATATTGGTACAATTGATGGCATATATGTTCGTACTTGCATATCATATGAAAATTAAATTCTATTTATTAGAATAAAAGGTTCACTGACATTAAAATTATGGTTACTTGTATTTTTGACATACAATTCATGTTTGTGTGGGAAGGTAGTGCATGCTATATACATATTTTTCTTGAGGCTATTGACAATAGCAATATAAAATTCTCAAAACCATCGGAAGGTAGTAATATGATAGAAATTGAACCACAACTAATGTAAGTTCAATAATATGCATTTTTATTTACTAATTTAATGTAAAATTTAGCAAGTTGTTTTTAATTGTAGGTAAATACTATTTGATTAATGTTGGATATCCCAATGAGTACGAGTATTTAGGTCCATATAAAGGTGAGAGGTGTCACTTATAAGATTTTAGGAATTGTAGACAACCAAAAGGTTGGGAAGAAGTATTTAATCGTGCACACTTATCACTACGTAATTTGATAGAACGTTCTTTTGGAGTATAGAAACAGAGGTGGAGAATTTTACAAAACATGACTACATATCCATACAAAACGCAAGTTCAAATTGTAGTTGCATTAATGACATTATATAATTACATTAGAAGGAGATCACAAGATGATGTGGCATTTGCAAAATTTGATCGCAATCTTAATTTTGCTCCCGATGATTTTTTACTTAATGTTGTTGCACGCTTAAAATGCCATGAATCATAAAGGCCTTCCCGTATGAATTTTGTACACGATGGAATTGCAAATAGTTTAATGAGATAAAAAAATAACCTTTTCCTAAAGGATTATTCATTTCATGATGTAATAATAATTAAATCTACATTATTTTAATTAAAAAACAATAGTAATATATGTTCTTTTTAGTTATTTTATTACCAAACCTCAATATGAAAAGCATTTTTAACTAAACACATTATACTGTTTTTTGTTTAACTTCAATTTTAACCACAGTTTTAGCCAAATACATATTTTATAAAGTCAACCTTAACTAAAAGTGATTTTTATAAAATAGCTTTTCTTTCAAATCACAACCACAAAAACTACCATAATGACAAACACACCCTTGTCCACCAGCGATGGCAATAACTACCGTTAAAGGAGAAACAAAACAGAGAGGAAAACAAAACAGAGAGAGAAAAGAGTTGAAGCTTAAAGTGGTTAGATCTCTTTCGTTAGTCTGTTTGCCTCACCGTCGGCCAAAGAAGAAAGAGGAGTTGATGATCTACCCAATCTAGTGGATCTCAGTCTGTTCGGGTCATTAGAGCATGATTACACACACCACCATCCATGGACGCGCGTGAGCTACACACACCAATTTTTAGTGACTTCAAGTTGATTTCAGTTTACTTTAACCTCCTAAAAAGATTGATTTTGCACCTAAATGTTTTTTTGAACATGCAACATGATGAATTGTGGGATTTTTGTGATATTGATTTGTTTATGGATAATGATCTTTAATTTGACATGAATTATTAGGATTATTGGATGTGTTTGTTAATGATTGGATTTTTTTTTTTTTGATGTTGTAATATTATGTGGTTTGTGTGCCCAATGTGAATTTAATGTGCTGATGTGGTGGATATGTGCGGATAAATAATTGTGTTGTGCATTCATGAGTTTATTATAATAGATGGATATAGGATATAAAAAAAAAAATCAATGATTTTTATTCTTAGAACTCAATCTAAAAATGGTAATTAGATCATTTTGAAAAAGAATATTATTTTTGACTCGTAAACATGGGTTTATAGTTTTAGTGTCATATATTGATATAGGATAAAAAAAACCCTCAAAGGGTTTTATCCTTAGAAGTTGATTAGAAATACTTTAAGAAAATATATATATTTTCAACTCGTAAGTATTTTTATATGGTTTTATTATCATATATTGACACAAGATATAAAAAAAATCTCCAAAGGGTTTTATCCTTAGAAGTCGATTTAGAAATGATAATAAAATTATATATATATATATATATATATATATATATCAATTCATAAATATTCATTTGTGGTTTTATTATCATAGATGGATATTAGATGAAAAAACCTCAAAATGGTTTTTATTCTATAAATCAACAAAAATAAAATATTTTTCTTAAAACAACAATAACAACAACAACAACAACAACAACAATAATATATTTTAAACTTGTAAGTATTTTTTTTCAAGGTTTTATTATTTGTGGATCGACATAGAATAAATAAACTATTGATAGTTTTATCCTTAGAAGTTGACAAAGAAAATAATAAAATTACTTGGAAAAAATATTATTTTCTACTCATCTTTCAAATAAATAATTATTGAAGTTTTGGTTAAGGATTTTATTAATCATGATCTACTAAGGATAAGTGAACTAGCATTTGGCATTATTCTAAAATATTTTCTGAAAGGATAGTAAAATTTCTTAATATGAAACTTTATTACAAATATCCGTATAAAAATTATTGTGGTGACATGTTAATTGTATTTATTTGTAAAAGTAATATAAGATTTATGAACCATTATTAGGCAATATTCTAGAAAATTGCTTAAGGGATAATAAAAGCAATTAATATGTAATTTTATATTTCATAATAAAAAATAAATATATATCAGTTTAGAAAAATCTAAGCATGAAAGCACATTAAACA
>Ga0325404_1009271_pt1 | contig 10029 bp, 7 predicted proteins | sample PopdelMetagenome_18_FD_205664 | JGI IMG/M metagenome (GOLD analysis project Ga0325404, IMG submission 205664) | Populus deltoides microbial communities from Bellville, Georgia, United States - Xylem-Control-R1 | ecosystem: Host-associated > Plants > Phyllosphere > Stem > Wood/Secondary xylem...
GGAAGTGTAGATCCATAAAATCTCCAGGTTTGGAGGGCACAAGGGCCGGCTGAAACGGTGATAAAGAGGAGAAGAAGAAAACCATCAAGAAAACACCCTCCATCTTTAGATAACATCGTGAGGTAAGGATAAGCCCTTGCTTTTCTATTGTTAATTTGATTTGTTTTGAATACAAGGGGAAAAAACCCTAAAAGAAATAATTTAGGGTTCCTGAAACTTCATGATTTTGAAAAAAAAAAAACCAAATGATGAAATTAAAAGGTTGAGATGAGAAGTTAAACATTTTCAGCTTCTATGACTAAAGAAAGTGATAGAAATTAGGGGAACAAATCCTCTTTAGGAACGGCCATGAAAGGAGAAATAAAGAGAATAGAAATTGGATACTAATCTCTGCTAATTATGACCTTACATAGTTATCCTAAGGCTAAATCAAGGGCTGAAACGAAAACTTAAACATGTTAGTATGTTACTTCAATTACAAATATGCAAGTATAGAAATTATGCTAATGTTAGGCATAGAATACGATTGAAATTGTTATAACTTTTCATATAAAAGTTGTAGATAAGTGAGTTAGTTAACTTTTGGCATTGGTCTTGCCTCATTTGGAGTTATAGAACCCCACATATAGGCAAAACACTAAGAGGAGGTTAGGCTGGAAGCTGCTGGACAGATTTGCTGTCTAACTTCTTGTTCGGTTTGGGATTTGATATTGATAGAGTTTGATGAATTTTCCTTCATGTGGTTATATATAAATATGTTACCTTTCAATTGACAAAAATTTCACTTTATTTGGAGTTATAGAACTTCATATATAGGCAAAATACTAAGAGGAGGTTAGGCTGGAAGCTGTTGGGTAGATTTACTGTCTAACTTCTTGTTCGGTTTGGGATTTGATATTGACAGAGTATAATGCATTTTCCTTCATATGGTTATATATAAATGTTTTACCTTTCAATTGACATAAATTTCACTTTATTTGGAGTTATAAAACTCCATATATAGGCAAAATACTAAGAGGAGGTTAGACTGGAACCAGCCGGACAGATTTGCTGTCTAATTTCTTGTTTGGGTTGTGATTTGATATTGACAGAGTATGATGCATGATCCTTCATGAGATTGTGGATAAATGTGTTACCTTTTGATTGACACAAAGTTTGCTTTATTTAAAGTTATGAGACTCCGGTTATGAGTCATAAGTCATAGATTTACGTTGATGCAAAAACAAACTTAGTCGTACGGACACTTGCACATTGATTTAACAACCTTGAAAATGTATACTTGATATGTATATTTATGTTATGATGAGGAAATGAACATGCATCGAAAGTACCATGTGTATAATGAATGAATATGGATTTACTAAAACATTTGGCTTGAAGGAAACATGACCAAAGACTTCTTTGTGATTTAGGGGGAGCGACCAGGATTGGATCTTCTATTGGAGGAGGTCATAAAACAAGTGGAGCAGGTGCGTGGTTTTACCTTTCCTTTATTATTATGTAATTTAAAGTCTTCCTGATGAATACAATTACAATTAAGTTATGTTTAATGTAAACAAAGTCTGGTGTATTAACAAGATTAACTTCGGCTAATGGCATCCGTAATAGGATTGCCGGGAAATGAATCTCAAGATTAGCTTCGCTAATGGCATCCGTGATAGGATTGCTAGGAAGTGAATTATAAGATTAGCTTCAGCTAATAACGTCCACGTCGAGATGCCTAGGAACAAACAATAAGGCTCAATTTGTAAAAGGTATCCATGTTTGGATGACCTGAGAGAATTGATAAGTATAATTGCCTAAACTGTCCAAGTGGGACTATGCAAAGTTGAAGATTTAATAAAACCAATTAGGCAAAATTACTAGGTTCATGCAAGAAAATAAAAGTATTCAATTAAGAATACGTAAATGATGTCTAATTGAGTTTTTAAATGAATATATATATATATAAGAATTTATAAGTTGATTATTAGAATTCTTGGGAAACTAATAGAAAACTTATGCTTTATTTGTATTCATTATATGATCATTTTTGTTTCTACTGACAACATAATTATATGCTTATTAAGTCGTTGTTGTAACAGGTCCATCTAATACCCAGGGAGCTCATCAGTTTTTAGGACTCTGTTTTGCTAAGCTTATGTAAAAAAAAAAGAAGCTCAAGCATAATTGTATTAGCTAGGTTATGCAGTATGCTTTTGTGTAAACCTTGATGTATATAAAACTCTTGGCTCAGCATGTAGTATATTAATTATGTAAACTCTGATATAATGTATGAATCATAACTCCTTAGCTACCTTGTATTTAACCCTTTGAAACTTTTAAGAATACTGGTGTTATGTTTTGAATTCTCTCGTTACATGTTAGTATCCCTTTTTCTTCTAGACTTTATTATATGATATGTGGGCTATATATATAAATATAGTTTGAAATTGTGGGACCTTGTTGTGATGGCTTGAATGGGTAAATTGAAAGAAGTTGATAACTTGGGACGTTCTAAATACAAAGGAAGCTCTGCTGAAATTTTGGTGGAAATATCGGTAGACTTTCATATATATATATATATATATATATATATATATAAAAGAAAAAAAAATTAGTGTTGACAAAATCGAAAAGGTGGGACTGTTACACTTATCCAAGCAGGTTTTGTGCGTGAGGTCAAATATCCTACATGGATTTCAAATATCGTGCCAGTGAAAAAGAAGAATGGCCAAATCCGTGTTTGTGTGGATTTTTGAGACCTTAACAATGCTTGTCCCAAAGATGACTTTCTACTTTCAATTATCGAGATCATGGTCGATGCTACCACGAGTCATGGGAGATTAACCTTTATGGACGGTTCATTTGGCTATAATCAAATTCGAATTGCACCCGTAGATGAGGAGAAGACAGCTTTCCGGATTTCGAAAGGGATATATTGCTATAAAGTTATGCCTTTTGGCTTAAAGAATGCAGGTGTCACTTATTAAAGGGTGATGTAGAAGATTTTTGATGATATGCTTCACCAACATGTTGAATGTTATGTTGACGACCTCGTGGTGAAATCAAAAGAAAAAGAAAATCATTTGCAAGATCTTCGTCTAGTATTTGAACGGTTACGTCGATTCCAACTAAAAATGAACCCACTAAAATGTGTATTTGGTGTGTCCTCAGGCAAATTCCTAGGGTTTATAGTTTGACATCGAGGAATTGAGATTGACCTGTCTAAGATCGAGCTCATTCTAAAAATGCCTGAACCAAGAAACATCCATGAGTTAAAGAGTCTCCAAGGAAAGTTGGCCTATATACGAAGATTTATTTCTAACTTAGTAGGTCAATGTCAAACCATTTACCCATTTAATGAAGAAGGATACATCATTCTACTGGGATGAAGCTTATACTAATGCCTTCAACAAGATTAAAAAGTACTTGCTGAATCCACTTGTCCTTCAAGCACCGGTATCGGGACACATACTTATCCTTTATATTACTGCTCAAATACGTTCCTTAAGGGTGTTGTTGGCACAAGAAAATGATTGAAGGCAAGGAAAATGCTCTCTACTACCTCAGTAGGACATTGAATGGGGTTGAACTGAATTATTCTCCAATAAAGAAGACATGTCTAGCATTATTGTTTGCAATAAAGAAGTTAAGGCATTACCTCCAAGTGCATTTAGTAAGATTAATCTCCTGAGTTGACCCTCTCAAATATATCATTTCAAGACCAGTACTATCAGGAAGATTGACAAAATGGGTTTTTTTGCTTCAAGAATTTGAAATTGTCTACGTCTCACAAAAGGCTATCAAGGGGCAAGCACTAGCTGATTTTCTCCCCGATCATCTTATTCCTGATGAATGGAAGTTCTTTGAAGACCTGCTTGATGAGGATGTTTTGTTTATTGAAATGTTAGAACCATGGAAAATTTTCTTTGATGGTGCAGCACGATAAAATGGAGCCGGAGCTGGGGTAATATTCATCACACCAGAGGGAGAGGTCTTGCCTTTCTCCTTTTCACTTACCGAATGTTGTTCCAATAACATTATTGAATATCAAGCTTTGATTCTTGGGTTGGAAATGGTGGTGAATACAAAGATGCCCCACCTTAAAGTTTTTGGGGATTCTTAGTTAGTCGTCAAACAACTCCTCTTACTTTATGAAGTCAAGAAGCCAAAATTTATCCCATATCACAAGTATGCACTAAAACTAATAACATCAATTGATTGTGTCACTTTAGAACATGTACCATGAAAAGAGAATAAGCAAGCCGATGCTTTAGCAAATCTGGCGTCAACATTAGCATCGTGTAGTGAGGAAATAAAAGTCTCTGTATGTCAAAGATGGGTCATTCCACCAATAACTCATGACATAGAAGAGAAAGAACAAATAGGTGTACTTTCTGTCAACGAGATTGAAAAAGAAGACTGGCGCCAACCGCTTATCATTTATTTGAGACATGGGAAGCTACTTAAAAATCTACACCATAAGACAGAGGTGAGGCGAAGAGCTTCTCTCTTCATATACTTTCAAGGCACTCTTTATCGATGCTCTTTTGATGGAGTCTTTTTGCGCTGTCTTGGAGAAGAAGAAGCTACAAAAGCACTAGAAGAAACTCACTTAGGGATTTGTGGAGCACACTAATCGAACCTTAGACTTCACTTCCGGATTAAAAGAATTGGGTACTACTGGCCTACAATGGTGAAGGATTGCATAGACTATGTTAGAAAATGCCAAAGTTGTCAATTGCATGCTAATTTGATTCATCAGCCACTTGATCCTTTACACCCAATAGTTGCCTCTTAGCCCTTTGATGCTTGGGGACTTGATGTGGTAGGACCATTACCGAAAAGCTTTGAAGGACATCTTTACATATTGACCGCAACATATTACTTCTTAAAGTGGGTAGAAGCTGCAGCATTAAAAGAGGTCAAGAAAGAGACAGTTGTGAACTTCATTCGAACAAACATCATCTACTATTATGGGGTGGCAAGTATATCATAACTGATAATGGAAAGAAGTTCTACAATACAGCCATGAACAAGTTGTGTGCATAGTTCAGTTTCAAATAACATAACTCTTCTATGTACAATGCTCCGACTAATGGTTTGGTAGAAGCTTTTAACAAGACTTTATGCAACATTCTCAAGAAGATGGAGAATCAGTCGAAGAAGGACTGACATGACAAGATTGGCACTATGGGCTTATTTTACTACATTCCGGACGCCGACTTAAGCTACTCCATATTCCTTGGTATACGAGGTTGAAGTTGTCCTTCCATTAGAATGTGAAATTACATCTCTAGGAATTGCAATACAAGGACTCTCCAATGAAGACAATGTTCATCTACGCCTCGAATAACATGAAGCTTTAGATGAAAAATATCTTGAAGCGTAACAACGATTAGAATGTTATCAAACATGATTTTGTAGAGCTTTCAACAAGAAGGTACAACCGCGTTCATTCCAAGAAGGAGATCTTGTCTTTGCAGTACGACGCCTGATAATCATGTTAAAATACATGGGCAACAAATTCCTCTCCAAATGGGATGACCCTTATGTGGTTCAAGAAGTCTACACCAATGAAGCTTACAAAATTATTGATGAGAATGGATTGAGGATTGGGCCTATCAATGGCAAATTCTTGAAATCTGATGTAGCTCTTAGCCCGCACGAGCTAAAACTGCGAAAGGTATAAAAAAAAAATGAACTACATTATGACTTGATCCTTTATCCATAAAGGTACATATGTAACTTGAAATTTGTTCAGAGTACAGCCACGCCAAAAAAAGAAAAAACTCTTTGACAAAAAAAAATCCTTTGAACTACATTGTGACTTGATCTTTTATCTACAAAGGTACGTAGGCAACTAAGAAATTATTCTGAGTACAGTCACACCATCCTTTAAAGCTATTGGAACCAATATGATTGTTCACATGGAAAAAGAGGGATAAGTAAACCTCAAAACACAATCGTAACATGGAAAATCAGGTGATAAGACAAACAAAGGCAAAATATAGACTTTATTAATAGAAAGAAGAATTCTATTACATAAAGTATATATTCTAAACATAAAATCAATAAGCTAGTGTTACCAAAACAAAAAAAATATCCAAAGCATGAGAAATCATCAACATACTCCAGCTATGTCCTTCGAACTTCTTTTGTTTGGTCTCTAATAGTCCTTTTAATTTTTGAAGAATGATTGTGTTGACTTCATTTACCACAAGAGAAGTAGATATTGTAGTGATCTTTGTTTGAATACGGGAGGTGGTGACTTTTCTCTTAGAAAACTCGACTGTTAACAGTTGAATGGCCACATAGGAGTTAATTAGATTTTGATGACCTTGGCTTTGTTGTGTCTGTGTGGATGGTTGTTGTTGTCACTGAAGCTGTGAAGGATGAAGCATTCAAGAAGAATAAAATTGATCCATTAAACAAAGGCATAGCCTGAGGATGAGTTCCTCTGTAAGTTATTCTGGCCCCAACATGTGTGTCGCACCCGACATCGCGGCGGCCCTAAAAATGATCTCTATTGTGGAAAAAGAACAGATTTCTGGCATATTGTTCTTTTAGAAAAATATCTTGTCTAAGGAGTCGCCACCTAGTATTATGGTCACTAGGAACCCTAACTGGTCTACAGAAATTCTATGGCTCGGGATTGGTTACGTAAAAGGAAAGATATTATCACCCCTTAAACGTTCTGCCTAAGGCAAACTGCATTGCTATTTTTTTGTCTTAAATTGCTAAATACTTATTAGTTTATGCTCTGATGGTTTACTTGCAATATTCCTGACTCTGGCGCCAATGAATATTCAACTACGAATAATTCCAACTCTGGCGTTGGTAAATACTACGTAGCTATAAAATAAATTTGGATCAATATTCTTATTCCTGACTCTGGCGTCAGTGAATAAACCAGTAAATTTATTTATTTTTACACATGCACATATTTTTTATTTTTTTTTAGCTAAATAAAATAAAATATAACGAATAAAAATAATATAAACTTAAACCAGTATTTTACTCCCGACTCTGGCGTTGGTGAATAAACCAGTACATTTATATTATTTTTATCCATGCATACACATATTTTTTTTATTTTTCTATTTCTCCTATTTTTTATTTTTTCTATTTTTTTATTTTTTATTATTTTTGGGGCTGGATCCAGCTCAGCCCACATGGGCTGGGCTAGACCCAGCCAGCCCAGCCCGGTCACTAGCCTAAACCAGTGACCCGGCTGGGCCACATGAAGCACGCGTGAACCAAATCACGCGTGCATGAGCAGCTAATTTTAAAAACAGAGGGCGATAATTAATTAACGAAAAGCGGGGAGAACAAAGCAAAAGACTTACCTGGTTCCTTTTGCAGAAAATTCGCGCGAGAATGCTGAGGGCGACGCTCCTGCTTTCAAATTTTCTCTTGCTCCGTCTGCTTGTCTCTCACGTTTTATTTCCCTCCTGTTTCTCTGTTTCGGCTTGTTTTTTTTTTTTTTTTCTGTTTTCCAGAACACCTCTCTACTCTCTCTCGGCCTGTTTCTTCTTTCTCTGTCTAGTTTCCTTCCCCTGGCTTTTCTTCTTGTTCTCTCTGCTCTCCCCTGGCCCCTCGTTCCTGTAATTCCTCTTCTGTGGCCTTTCTTCACGCGTTCGTGCCTCACGATCTTGAGGCACGAACGCCTCTGTTTCTTTGAGAAGAAACAGGGGTAAATAAAATGGCTCCCCTCTGTATAGTCTTCGTCCTTGCGTCTTGTTGCGTTCCCGGTGTTACTTCCTCTCTGGAAGCAGAGAAGCGAAAAACATGATGGAGGACTGGTGGGCTAGCCGCTTTCTTCCTCCGCTGCTTGTGGTCTCTCTCCGTGGCCTCCTCTGTTTCTTTGAGAAGAAACAGAGGAATGAAAGTTTTTTCTATTCTTCCCCCGGTTCTGTGTTTTTCCAGGGGGCTTTTCCGTTCTCCTCGCCTCCCTCATCTTCTCTGGCTTTATAGCCAGAGAATGCCAAGCACTTTGAAACGGCTTCCACCCTTTACTCCAGCAACGGCTCCTGCGAAGAAGATGAACAGCGCTCCTTCAAACGACGCCGTTTTGGTATGTGAGGTGGTCATTTGCGTTTTGGCCCATGAAGTTTCGAAAATGTTATAATTAAACCCCTGGTTTAAACAGTAATTTTCCTTGCATTTCGGCGCCTTTTACAAGTTAGTCCTTGGACTTTAATCTGCTGCAATCGTATCCCCAATTAACCCCAAACTTTGCTATTTCTTCAATTAAGTCCCTGATTTCATTAATTTAATTAAATCCAAAGTCCAATTAAGTCTAAAACTTATCAATTCTCCAATTAAACCCTTGATTGGATGAATTAAATTAATTTCAAGCTTCATTAAGTCTAAAAATTTATCAATTCGCCAATTAAACCCTTGATTGTATTAATTAAATTAATTCCAAGCTTAATTAGATTAATTTCAAAGTTTAATTAAACCCCAAAACTTCTAATCATGTTGCCCTTAACCTAAATTTTAATTCATTCTTCATTTATCTCATTTTACTTTTTTTTTATCATTATTATTTTTTATCATCATCATCATTTTTTTTATCCTTTTCAGAAAATAAAATAATAATAATAATTAAAATAAAATGGTCAAAAATTGGGTTATGACAATGTGCAGAGATTAGAATCTGGTATGCACCATTCTGTAAAATTGCCATGTATTTGGGTTTCATTGCCTGAGAAGTTTGGGTGGTTGAAGTTCATTGTTGCACCAGTTATTACTGATGTCGTGGCTTTCATTGAAGCAGAACTTTAGCTATTTGAAGAAGCAACATTGTCGGCAACATGGGAAGACTTCATGCTGGCTGGTCGGATAGCAGCTGCTACTTCTACGGCAGCTTGTTATTGATTAATTAGGAAGACGAAAGCGGGTTCTAGTCTTTGAGCAGTTATTGTAAGAGGATTGGTTGGGCAAAGGCAATCAAAGGATGTTGTATTGAGAAGTGCTTGTTGGGAAAACTAGGGACAAATAACCGGATCAATTCAGCGGAATACAATTCACAATTCACAAGCCCAATCCTTTTCCCTCTTTGTGCAGTAAAAACAGAATCAAACAATGAACAAATATAATGTAACAATCACACACATCAACACCAAGATTTTTACGTGGAAAACCCGATGCGGGAAAAACCACGGGACTGGAGTCCACCTAAAAACTTCCACTATCACAAATAATGGGTTCACAATTGTTCTTCCTCAGATTCAACTAAGGGCTACAACATATATATCATCAAGAACAACCTATTCTTGGAATACAACAATATTAAAGAGAGAAATGTTAGAGAAAAGCTCACAACACTGACAGCCCTGTTTTCTGTCAAAATGACCAGCTTCCACACCACCAATCTTCAATCCAATTGTTCAGAATGAAGAGTAACGTGTCTAGAAGCTGCTGTCCAAATCGCAGCCCGATCCAACGGTGAACGAACTGGAAATCGAAGAAAGAAGACAGACTGCTTTGCTGCCTCCTCTTCTTTCTTTCTCACGTTTTTCTCCTCTGTTTTTGCTCTCTTTTAATTCTGTTCTCCCTCTCACTCATCTACCTTCTACAGTGGCAGACACATTTAAATTAAAGAGGCAGCCAGCTGCCTCTCTTCTTGATTAATGTGGTGGTCCCCCCATCACATGGTGCAGGACCACACACAACAAATCTCCCCCTCATGCACCATGTGAGGAATTCGCCATACTGGCGATCAACATGTAAGCTTCAATTTAGGAGGCTCTGACAAGCCTGCTTCCCTTCTGCAAAACTCAAACTTCTCTCTCGGTAGAGGTTTGGTCATCATATCTGACACGTTGTTATCGGTATGGATCTTCTCAACAACAAATGACTTCATCTCCATAGCATCTCGAATCTATTGATATCTAACCTCAATGTGCTTTGACCGAGAGTGAAAAGTAGGATGCTTACTGAGATGGATTGCACTTTGACTATCACAGTGCAACACAAAGTTCTCTTGAACTAGGCCAAGTTCATGTAAGAACTTCTTCATCCATAACAACTCTTTGCCCC
>Ga0325404_1009275_pt1 | contig 10027 bp, 3 predicted proteins | sample PopdelMetagenome_18_FD_205664 | JGI IMG/M metagenome (GOLD analysis project Ga0325404, IMG submission 205664) | Populus deltoides microbial communities from Bellville, Georgia, United States - Xylem-Control-R1 | ecosystem: Host-associated > Plants > Phyllosphere > Stem > Wood/Secondary xylem...
TTCGAAAAATACCACTATTCAGGATATCTAATAAGCTCATAGCAACGCAGCTTTGAATGGCCAGATTCACCATTGTTGTTACCCATTTTAGGTTCCCACACAAAAAATAAAAAAATACAAAAAACAAATATATATATTCGAAAGGAATCCAAAAATAATTGGAGCAAGAAAAGGATGTTGGAACACCCATAAAATGACTAGAAATTGGTTGAGGAGGTTCAAAAATACAAGAATTAAAATTTGATAGTATATTTTTAAATGATAAGAGCCTTGTTGATAAGGAAAATTCAATTTGAGGAAGAAAATTCCAAAATCAAATGTTTATGGATCCAATTAAATTTTATCTAAGGTTTAATTGAATTTATGGAGGGTTTAATTGCAAGAAAAATTAATTTTGAAGTCAATTTAGGTTTTTATTGAAAGAAATTAAAGTTCTGGGGTCCAATTATAATTTTGAAGAGTTGATTTGGTTAAATCAGAGGCTTAATTGCATAATTATTAAAGTTTGATGGTCAATTAGGGACTTAATTGAAACAATCTGAAACCAAGGACCAAACCAGAAAAGGAGCTAAAATCAAGGGATCCAATTACAATTTTTCTGGGGACTTGATTACAAAATTACAAAATATTCATGACCAAATCGAAAATATTCATTTGAATTTTGAAACGACGCCATTTACTTGGATATTCATTGTCTTCTTAAAAATAAATGGCTGGGCAGTAAAGGCAGAAGACGTTTTAGCAGCGACAATGGAGTCATTGTCAATCAGGATGCACGTCTTGCGGCTGACATCCCTTGCTACTGTGATGTACGCCGGCCGTTACCAAAAACGCCTGCGTCCTCTGGCTATAAAAGCCAGAGGAGGAACCGAATAGAGAAGAAAAAAAAAGGAGGCAGAGAGGGAGAGCGTTAAATTTTACGCTTGCATGGCTTAGTTGGGCTCGTCTTTAAATTCATTAAGTTTACCTGATTCAGTAACCAGGGGCTCGTCTTTGAAAAAAATAACACCTGCATGGTCCTCACATATGCCCCCACCAAATATATGATCTCATTCATGAGATAAAAATAATTTTATAGAAAGCAAATCAAAATAAATGACAAAATTTAATTGTTAATCAACTCAATATTAAATAATAAATTTTTAAAAAAATTAATAATAATAAAAAAAAATTTGAGTCAATCTTTTAATTCTGTGATTTAAGTCATGAAACTGAGATAGCTTTATAAAAAACAAATTTAAAAAATATGAATTTCCGTCTCTAATAAAATATAATAATAAATGATATAATTGAAATTGAAAAAATATATATTATTATGATAAATAGTAGTTTGTGAGGAAGGTCAAAAAAAAATTTATTTTCTTTTAATTTTTTTTATTAATTATTATTATTGTTATAATTGCTCAAGTACCTAATCATGGAATCAGTGAGTGAGAAGACTACGAGATGGAATTATTTTGAGATAAAGATGATTTTCTTACCTTTTGAAGCGACGGGAATAAGTATCAAACTAGAACATGACACTTCTAGGCTGCTACTCCTATAACCTCCTGTCTTTGTCTTCGGTTTGAAGGTAATTAGTTACTGACTAGTTCCTTGGCCGCGGTGCAGTGTGGATATGAATTTAGGTGTCAATAACGTTTTTATGAGTTTTGTTTTTTAAAATAACGATAGTCATAAAATTATAACACTCCAAGTTAACTTAACAATGATGTTCAATTTTTTTTAATATAAAAAAGTAAAGTTTAGATTATTAGGAACTCTTTTATTATATTATTAAACACAACTTAATTTATTAACTTTTAAACCTCTTCACCCTATTTATTTTCTATGATAAGTTTTAAATTAAACTATACATGTATTAATCCGATATAACTCAGTCAACTTAATAAATTTAAAATCAACTTAATATAATTTTACGCAAGCATGGGCCAATGACCAGTGGTTGGGCATGGGCTGGGCTGGGCCCAGCCTGAAAAGAAAAAAGAAAACTTTTTCTTCAAAAATTATTTCAAAAAATCTATGATTACCCGTAAATTTTTTATTGTATTTTAATTAATATTGGTTTGTATTTTTAAATTATTTTAATATACTGATATTAAAAATAATTTTTTAAAAAAATAAAAAAATAATTTTAATATATTTTCGAGTGATGTATTCTTTTAGAAAACTTGAAGTTTTATGATGAAACGTTTCATTCTCAAGATGTAACATCAACCACTTGCATATGCATGCTATATTCAGATTTCAAGTCTATGTCGCTGAAGAATTTGGCTCCTTCGAAGTATGACAATTAATTGGGAGGGACTAACCTGTGGTGGAAGAGTAAGTTTGACCCCGCAATGATGTGAAGTCCAGGACTGCGGGTGGAGTGGTCCCATAAAATAAATGTTCACGAGTTCCCATGAAAATGAAGGGACAGCCTCTTGTTGACGTTTTAATATGTTACTTCTTAAACTCAAATAAAATGACTATTTCGTCCATTTGCTGAGTCCAAGGAATTAAAATAACGAACAAGTAAAATGATTGGATCGGACTAATTTGTAGTTAATAGGCAGATGCTATCTGTCTGTTATGATTTATTTCCTATTTTGTTACCGAGAATGATATTTGATAGGTTAGGGTGCAGGGGTAATGCCGGTACAGTAAATAAGTATTATTAAAAAATTTATAATATTTTGATTGGACTCCTTTGAGGTTAGACTCTGAGGATTTAGAATCTATTACAAATATATATTATGTAATCTTATTTTATATATATATATAGTGAAAATAAAAGCTTATCATTTATATAAATGTGTATGTATATATATATTACCGAACCACATTAAATTTTATATTTTTTCTAGTTTTTTTTATTATAATATTCAACAATAATTACTTTAAATTTTTCACAACAAAAATCATGTTTAAAGTATACAAATGTGCCAAGGAACTACCAATAAACTTTACAGGAACAAAAAGTGTAATATTTGATATGTAGCATAATTAGTTTTCTTGCCTAACTTCTTTCTTTTGTTGAGATTTTTTAGGTTTCAAGGAGTTTCGGATGAATTCAATGTATGGTCTAATGAAAATAAATATAATTTATCATTTGATTATTAAGTTAAACTAAAAAAAATTTCAAAACATTTTAAAGATCTTGTTTCTTAAATGATTAGTAAGACAACTTCATTTGAGTTCATGACCATGCTAAATTCAGTTTAAAAGCTATTATTTAAGATTATTTTTATTTTCCTTGTTGGTTTTAGATTATTATTAGGATTTAAAATTTAATTAAGATTTTACTAATCAACATATATAATTTATTTTTGTATTTAAACTTCCTTGTATTCTATTTTTCAAAGAAGAATTTATGAAATAATGTTTTTATTAATATATTAAAGTTTTCTCTGCAACCTTTTCTACAAGTTGTAACATTACGTTGTGAGACCTCTAGTTTTTTTTTTATAATTTAAAATTATGAAATTTTAGAGTTTGAGGATCCTTGATACTATACACCATGTCAATTAATATTATAACAGCCTATATTAATAGAAAAGACTCAAATAGTGAAATGTTTTTTTTTAATATTCCACAAGAATAAAGTCATGAATTATGGATAATCAATTATCCATGCTATAAAAATTATTAATATTTGTTAAATAGCTATCTCAATTTAAAAATGTAAAAATAGTTTTATATTAATTCTTTAGTACACTTCTTCAAATAAAAAATTACATATTCTATGGATATATATCTTATTGTAATAACCCAATTTTAGATTCTCCAAAATTTTCTTAAATGTTATCTTATTTCTATTTTTATTCATAAAAATCCAAAAAATAAGGAAAAAGTTGAAAATTCAAAAATACATTTTTCTTGAGTCAACCACCTTTTCCCACGAAAACCGAGCACATCGGGTCAAGACGAGTCAAATCGTGTCGACTAGGGTAAAAAATAAGTTTTAGGTCATTTCGGGTCACCAAGTTCCCCAGGTCAAAACCAAGCTCATCGGGTCAATACGAGTCAAACCATGTCGACCAAGGTAAAAAATAAATTTCAGGCCATTTCAGGTCAAAACCGTCATTTTCGGTCAAAACCGAGTCCTCTAGGTCAAACGGGTCAACCATATCATCTGGGTCAAAATTGAGCTTTCAAGCCATTTCGGGTCAAAATTGTTATTTTCAGTCAAAACCGGGTCGACCAGGTTGATACTGGTAAAAAACATTTTTTGGTGTTTGGAATTTATTTTTCGATAATGAAAATTAATTTTTAGCAGTTGAAACAAGATTTTTCTAATACTAATTTGAGTTTTTTAATTTTATCCATATAAATATTTATTATTATATATAATAAAACAAAATCAATAATGTAGAAGTTTTTATTGCAGCAGTTGGTGCAGCTAGGACGATGAAAATGATTTTTTAATACAGATTCATGTTTCCTGGATATAAATTTTCGTGTTTCCTTAGCATTGGTTATAAAAGCCAATGAAAATTTAAAAATAAAAAAAAGGGAGTTGGAAGAAAAGAAAAAAAAACAGAGATTCTGATATTATTGTTGATGTTATTTTTTTAACTTTTTTTCGTGCGAGTAAGATATTGATATAAAAAAAAACAAATTGAAAAATATTAAAAATATCCTAACTGTCATAACCCAATTCTAGGTTATTCCCCAAAATAAATTTCTTTTTTTCAAAAAATAAAGACAAAAAAAATAATAAAGGCTGGCAACGTGGAGAAAGTAGGTCAGGAAATCAAGTTGCAATTTTTGGAGGAGATTCAAGACCTAGTTGCGCCCCATTATGCCCAAAATTGGAGAAAAAAATGCAAATTCAAGGTCAAATTAAATAATTATTGGACAAATTTGCATAAAAATTAAGTCCAATGACGTAATTAAATTTTTAATAGGCCAATTTGATTTAATCATGGGCCAAATTAAATTTTAATTATGTTTAAGAATTAATTTAGGTCCAAATGAAGGATTTAATTAAGTGCAAGGACTTAATTATACTTTAAATGGGTCAAATTAATTTTATTTAGAGCTTAATTGGTGAAAAATTAAGTTTGAGAGCCTAATATGAGCTTAATTGAAAAGATTGGAATTTTAAGAGACCAAATTTAATTTTTACCAAGTTAATTGATTGAAATCAGGGGTCAAATTGCAAGACAATTGAAGTTTTGGGGCCAATTAGGGGTTAAATTGATAAAATCCAAAGCCAAGGACCAATCTGCAAAATGCGCCAAACTATAGGGGTCTAATTGACAAAATCCGGGGGTCAAATTGACGAAATTGAAAGTTGGAAGACTAAATTGGAAATCGGCAAAGAAATCCCTATTTTTATCCAAAACGGCACCGTTTTGCATTAAAAAAAAGGGGGGAAGGAACGCCTTTTTACTGTTCATCTTCTTCCCCGCCGAGCTGCCCGAGTGGCAGACTTCCAGGCGCATTTTCTGCCTCGTTTGGCCCCCAAATCAGACAAAGCGTGCACCAAAATGTCCAGCTGGAACCCCTCTATCCCCGAGAATGGTCCGGTCAGGTCGAAAATCTTTGAAACGACTCCGTTTATTGGCCTAAAATGGCCACCTCGGACAGTCTGCAGCCTTGGACTGCCAAATTTGGCAGTTCGAGGTGCACACTTTGAACCGACGGCTTGGATTCCTCGAGTTGAATCAAGGGCTGAGACTTTTTCCACATTGAAGACAAGATTACCCTCTTTGTATCCCTATAAATAGGAGAAAATTTCATGCTTAGAGGGAGGAGAGAAACGAGTTCAAAGTTGGCCGAAAACCAGCCTTCTGTATTCATTTTTCCTGCAAACAATCCTTTTTCTGCTTTCTCTCTCCACCGTGGCCTTCAGCCACCACCACCTTCATCACCTAGCTTCTCACCATCATCCCCACCTCCAGTAGCCATAAAACCATCTCACGTGACAGTTGCACCACTTCTCTCTCTCTCTCCTCTGTAAAAATCTTCTCCTCTGCCACCGTGACTGCAGCAGCGGCGGCGACAGCAGAGGCAGCGACCACCACCTTGCCCAGAAGCTCTCTTCCTTCCCAAAGGCAGCCGGGGTAGCAGCTCTTTCCTCAGCCACACCAACAGCTCCAGTCGTGAGCTTTCCTTCTCCTTTGCAGGACTCTGCTCCTTCTTCTTCCAGCCGTGACCAGTGCAAGCCGCCGGCCTCACCACCTTCAGTTACACCGTGCACCACCAGCTAGGCCGCCGACTCTCTCCACGCCAGGTAACTCGCCCCTCCCCTGCTACGCCTTCCTTTTCCTTTCACCGTGGCTGCATGCAGAATCGAATTCTGCATGCAGCGGCTAATTAATTAGCCATCTGCTTGGGTCGGGCTAGTTCTGGCCCAGCCCAAGTGGTTGGGCCCGGCCCGAAAAAAATTCAAAAAAAAAATTCAAAAAATTTTAAAATCATTTAAAAAATTTGTGACTTTCTTAAATATTTTTCTACCAAGTTTGCTTAATATTGGGTTGTATACTTACATGGTAAGATACAAGTCCGATATTAAAACACCTGGTTTCCTCCAAAGTATTTCAAAAAAAATAAAAAAAATTTCAAAAAAAAAAATATTTTATTGCATACGGCCAAGTCCTAAAGAATTTTCCAAGCATGTTTTTATGTTTAAGAAGAAAAAATTGCATCTTTCTCACGTTTTAAAAATCCAAAAAATAGATATCATAACTAGTTTATGATCATCCGTTAGGGTTTGGCCAAAATATCAAAAACCTTTTTCCAACTCTTTTTTTTTCAGGATCCAGATGTAGACTTTAATATTTGTGGGGTGTAAAAGTACACGATAAAGTACACCCTTGGGTATTAAACATACAAGGTGTAAATAAATACAATCTTAAAATTCAGACTTTAGAACGGTTAGGATTTAACCCAATAAGGTAGAGACTCCCTCACGAAGGGAGATCTGCCTTGAACCTTAGAAAAGACCAACGAAAAGAAACTCGACCTAGAAAAACAATCAAATAACAATGCAGCTTATCTTAGGTAGGGTGCACTGGGGGTGATGCGTCTTCCCCTTGCACAACCAGTCCCTTACTCAAACTCTCGCAGACCATAGGTTCCTAGTGACCATAATACTAGGTGGCGACTCCAACGAACCAAGCAAAACACAAATAATAAAAAAATCGGCAGCAGACGCCGTGCGGATTTTGACGTGCGTCACTAACCATTATATTTAATAGTATTTAGTTCTGGACCCTTGATTTGATAGGATCTAATAGGGCTTACCACACTGAATTAAAATCGGCATCCATCTCAGCCCTTAAAACAATCTGCTCTTCGATCCTGTCGTACCACGTTACCTGGTGTACCAAGCTACAGCTACATCTCACCATACTGCAACAAAGATCGGTCAATCAGGACCGTCCGCTAAACATTTGATCAAGCCAACCTCAGCTGAAAGATCAGCTCATCGTAATCAGTGGTTTACAACCTTCTGGTGCACCGGTTTACCATGCAAACGTCCGCACTCTAGCATATCTCAGAGATTCTCTCTCTCCTCCCACCGGCGTTTCTCTCTCTCTCATCAGATCTCCCACCTCAGGCCACTTAAAGACTCTGGCCCACCACAGAAAGGTTACTCGCCTCCTTTCAAGCAAAACCCAGGCAGTTTTCATCATTTTCACCGCTGAATATGGCCGGAAAAAGGTCGTGACTTCTTCGGCTACCCGAAGCTTCAAACCGTCGATTCTCTCTCCGCAGCCATCAACGACCATCGAAATCACCTTCATCAAAATCCTCTTTAACAGATCTACCATAATCTACCCTTGTTGGCCCGAAATCACGCCAAAGAATTACACCCCTCCAACAGTGGTCGCGCGTGAGCTACACACGACACAGGGATATTTTCATAATTTTCTGAGAAGTTCAAGGGTATTTCAGTTTTTTTCCTATATAGTGGCACTCAGGTAATTTTGGGGATTTCCAGTAGTATTTTATTTATTTTTTATACAAGTATGTGTAAAATTTTCTTTGTATTTTGTAAAATACCCAAAATAAATATAAAAAAGAATAACGACGCGGGTCCAACGCCAATTTATCCCGTCATCGTGCGCGGGTCCAAAGCCCAATTCTCAAGTATGGGTTATGCCCATTTTTTAGCGATACCAACATAATCTTCTTTTTTAAGAATGAATATTGTTTGTCGACACGTCTCTTCTTTAAAAAAAAAAATGATCGATGTGAAAAGTTTAAAAACAAAATATGAATTATGTCCATTGTTTCTTTTTGTAACTCAGACGTAGCTCTCATTTTTAGGGTTAAACGTCAACATTTTAGTCAAGTCTCCTACGTTTAGGGACTGATGTTATTTTTTGACGTGTCTCCTATTTTTAGGGACCGATGTTAACAATTTCTAAAAACAAATTGCAGATAAGCTCAAAATATTATAGCATTTGAATAATAATTAAAAAAAAACACAAGTAAGGGTAACTTTTCTCTTGAAATGATGTTTTAAGGGTAGTGTTTATCTTCCCTTAATCATAACTAATCCAATACCTAAATCTCTAGAATTAGTGTCTAATTTGGGATTTCTAGTTCCTTCAAATTACTAGATGGCGACTCCAATAAAATCTTTATTTTCTTTGATTAATCTTTTTGTTAAAAAAAAATGGAGCCGTCGCGTGACGTCGTGTATCGACATTTATATTGAATTTTTAATTTAATTAGAGAGAATAATGGCTATCAATATCTTGCTAATAATTTTTAATCTAATTAAAAAGAACAAGAGTGATAAGATTTTAAATTCTAACCACAAGGATTAAAGACTTAATTTGGATATGAAATTAGCTTTTATTTCCTTAAATGAGGAACAAAATATTAGTCTCTATGAATTTCCCTCTAAGGGAGATGAGTTTCGTCTTTAAATCTAAGTGAAGAGGACAAATTTGTCCCTAAGTCACTATGATGGGGATGAATTTTCTTGTTATGTACGCCTAATTTTAAGAGATTATTAATTTAATATTTTATATCATCCAGATATTTAAACCCTTGATATTATGCAGAAGCATTTTGGGATGCCCAAAACCGAAATACACAAGAAATGTGTTGGCCTCTTGGCATCTACAAAATGTTTAATTTGCATGCAGATATTAATAACCAACCATGCATTGAAGTATATATGTCGACTTCTCAAAAGAATAAAAGTATAGATACACAATTAGCTAGCTTTTTTTTTTCTTTTCTTTTAGATAAGTACTGAAGAAACTTTATTAATAGCATAACATTGGCAAATCAAAGGAAGGTGAGGAATGGGTACAGATGCCAAAAAGCTTGGGAAAAGAAAACATGGCAATAGCTAGGAAGTAACCTAAACCAGCGAAGGAAGACACATAAATAATTACCATGGATAAATTAAGTAGCTGCAGCTGGTTCACCGATGTGGCACTCACTAGGATGCTTGCGGTCATATGTGCATGGAGTTGGATCCATTCTTGCTATCACAGTAAGGTTAGAACATGACAACAAAATAATGGTAACAAGGAGTACTATTATTGTCAAGTATCGAGCCTTTCCTTGAGACCCCATTTTTGACACGAAAGAAACCTGAGATTTTTAGGGAATCAAATGCATGTGTGGAGGGCGAGCTAGTCTGCAAGATGTTGAATTGGAAAACTATACTTTCCTCAAAATAGTACTTTCGTATTATTTTCTTCGAAGCAGTTGTGACTTGTGACATAGGTTGAAATTAACATTAAACGGGAGTAATATGGATTGTTGTAACCCATTTTTGGGTCCTCCCATAAAAATATAAATATATAGCCGGAAGAAATTAGAAATATAATAAGAGGTGGGAGCGCTCAGAAAATGGTTGGAAAATTGGTCAATGAGGTTAAAAATACAAAGATTGGATTTTTGACAGTATATTCTTGAAGGAGGAGAGCCCTGTTGAGTAGGAAATTTGAAATTTTAGGAGAAAAGCCCAAATTTGGATGTTTATGGACTTAATTGGATTTTTAAATGAATTTATAGGAGATTTGATTGTAAGAAAAAAGTGATTTTTAAGTCAATTTGGGCTTTA
>Ga0325404_1009280_pt1 | contig 10023 bp, 2 predicted proteins | sample PopdelMetagenome_18_FD_205664 | JGI IMG/M metagenome (GOLD analysis project Ga0325404, IMG submission 205664) | Populus deltoides microbial communities from Bellville, Georgia, United States - Xylem-Control-R1 | ecosystem: Host-associated > Plants > Phyllosphere > Stem > Wood/Secondary xylem...
TTTTCAAAACTAAGCTAAGAAAACAATAAATAAAGAATAAGAAAAAAAATAACCTCACTTCCTAAAATCAAAAGCCCATCATCAATTTCGAGCTTGGATCCAGACTAAAAAAATATTCCAAATCAAGTCAATTTCAAAGCAAGCTTGCGTTTCCCATCAGCTATGGCCTAAAAAAGAAATATTGGGCCTGTTTGGGAGACAATGGCTTCCTAAAGTTGGAACAAGTTCTTCGACCCCCCCAACAATGTTGAAAATTCCTATACATTCTTACGATCCTTTGCGTGGAAGAACAGATAAATGGTGGTGTGATTCGTGCAGATTCAGCACCGTTAGTTTTTGCACAACAGTCATGTTTTTTATTTTATTGTAATTTTGATATGTTAATATTAAAAATAAATTTTAAAAAATAAAAAAATTATTATTTTAATATATTTCTAAATAAAAATCAACGGTTTATAATTTGGTTTATAATTTGTTTTAGTAGATAAAAAAAAAAAACCCAACCGAGATTTTTTATTGCTTGCGTGAGCAAAGATTTGGAAAGTCCCAAGTGTTGGTGGAGGCAATATTTAGAGGAAGGTTTCTTAAGATATTTACTAAACCATGCAAGTTTGTGAAAAGGTTAATTCCACGTTTTTGCTTTTGTTAACGAACCACATGGTGACACGTGTACTTGACGTTTAAAAATAAATATAAAACTTTAATTTCTTTTTGTAACAAATAGCATAGCCTGTACCATTTTGAGGAGCTTCACCATTGCTGGCAGGCATGCAGGCGAGCGATGAATGGGGAAAAAATCTGCAATTCAGGAGGGGGGAAAATTGAACGAATTCAGAAATACATATAAATATGTAACTGGACACTTGTGCAAATTCCATTCTCAACACAGTTGGTACACACTTTTCAAAGATTCATTTATATAACAAGCAAATCTTTGGAGTTCATCAGATTGATTCGGAGATTTTCATATCTACGAATTTAAACTATTTTTCCTCTCTTTTTTGAGAATTTGCAGCAGCTTAGTTTATAAGAGAAACGGAATGGTGGGGATAAAAGATAAAGACAAGTCCAGGAGATCAAGGGCAAAAATCTGGACTGCCCATGAAAAGAGTTGCCATGAAAGGGACGAGGAGAGATTTTACACCTTCTAACTTTTGAAGCATTCCACTCTCCCTCCAACTTAATCTCATCTACAAGCAGAGAATGTCAGTCCCATCTTCTTTCAGCATTAGGAGTTTAAGTTCGAGGAACAATATCCATGCCAGCATTCACAGTCATTTGTCCCATCATTGTACAAATGAGGCTGTGTTACAGGACAAAGAAGACATATGAAGGCTACAGTTCCAGCAATGAATGCTAAGCTCACCATCCCTGAAACAAATTATAAGATCAATTAGACCTGTCACAATAACAATAATAATTAATAATGTCCAAAATCTTAACTAGCAACATAGAGATTGATTTTTGCCCAAAAAGTATGGAAGAGTGACCATATAAAGTTGGAAAGTTTTGACGAACAAAGGATTGGAAAACCTAAAACAACTGCTAGGTTAGTTCATATTTCTTTTTTACTGTTTGTATTGCATGGATGTAAATTCCACTCTCTTCAAAAGTCCAATGCGGGAACAACCATCCTATGCTTTGGAGTTGAAAAATGAAGGATGTGTAGAATCTAAGAACACTTAAAATCATGGTTGATCCTTCTACTTTCTTAAACCTCCATCTATTTTTTCGTTAAAAAATCATGGTTGATCCTTCTACTTTCTTAAACCTCCATCTATTTTTTCGTTAAATCGACCAAGAAGCATGAGTTTGATATCCAAGGTGTTGGTTGCGATTTTCAATGGGTGGAGTGCTGAATGGTCTTGGTGCACTCAAATTTGTGGGTGATGTATAGATATGCATTTGAACAAAAAATAATAATAGTGCTAATGGAGGGTTAAGAGACTTTGAATCAGTGGAGTAGTGATATGTATTGATCTTGGTGCGCACAAGTTTTGCAATTTATTCAGTTGCAACGATGATGCGGAGAGAGGTTTGCATGAATGGGACTTTAACTGGACAAGAAAATCGAAAAAAGAATGGAGTATTTTCACAAAAGATAATGCCATTATTGGATTACGTGAAGAACTCAATCATGAAGTCCAAGAAGGGAGTAAAACGAAGACTTGGAATAAATATTCATTTTAGTGTTTCAATGTAAATCTTGATATCTTACTTGATAGCAAAATTAAAATGAACTCACACACTTCATTTTGCATGCATTAAGTACTTTATAATAATAAAATAAAATCTAAGTTAGACGGTTCTAAGAATTTACCTAAGTAAAACTATTAAATCTAGAATTTTGCATGCACCGATCGACCGTTTGGAGTTACCAAATGAATCAGTCGACTGTTTATTCATCAGTGATGAACACTGAGAATTCTATAGGAACTAATTGACTGATTGACTTGACCAGTATGAATCAGTCAACCATTTTAGTTGTCAAATAAACAATAACGGCTAGTTTTTTCTTAGAAACATATATATAGCTTGTCTAATTGCAAAATTAGCAAGAGAATCCGATCATATATGATATACAAGCTATTTTAAAAGTAAAACTACTACAAAATCATCAATCCTTGAACACACTCTTATTTGTGCTATTAAACCTTCATATTCTAGCACATAATATTTAATCTCATTCTCACTACACTTAAATATTTTCATTCCTATAAATACTATCTAGTGAGGTATAAAGTTCAATTGTATTATCCACTCTAATGAGAGAATTTGTTGCGAAAACAAAATCATCATTGTAAACCTTTGAGAGTTAAGTAAAAATTCTTGGTATTAGTAAGAGAATTTCACCAAGAAAAAAAAATCTTGGAGAGGGATTACTTCAAGTGGTGTAAAAAACTTAGTGTGAAAGTGGTAATTGTACTCTAAAGCTTAGACAAGTTAAGGAATACAATACTCCAGTACGGTTTAGTACTTGAGGCGAGGATGTTGGCTTGCTAACCACGTTAAAACTTAAAAACGAGTTTATAAATTCACCCCCTTAACTATTTACTTTATGTACTTTAATTTTATTGTTGGTTATTACATTTACTTGGAAGTAATTTGTATTAATTGTAAAATTTAATGATACACCTAATTCACTTCCCTTTTAGATGTTAAGTTACCTTAATCCTTGAACAACATATTCAAATCCGGAAGATCTCTCTATTTTTATATAAAATTATCTCCATTGAGAATGGAAAATAGAATATCATGTCCAAGTAAGGCTTTTCCATTTGGAGAATTGGACAAGTCTCCAACTTAAACCTAGGTTTGAAAAATGTTTCAGACATTCTCCCATATTTTTTTTCTTTAAAATTTATGCACTTTCAATCTTTTTAACTTTTAAGAGATGAACATGCTACCTTATTAATTAGATATATAGCTAGCTTATCCCAATATATTCTCCACTTGATAATCTAGCTTTGCTAGGCTTGAAACTCTAGCTTTGCTATACAAGCTACTAGATTTCGAGAGAGTGTTTGTTTTTTTGGTCCAACGTACTTTTTAAAGTGTTTTTCAGCTGAAAAACATCAAACTATTTTTTATATGCTTTTTGATGTGCAGATATCAAAAATAAATAAAAAAATCTGAAAAAAAAACATCATTTTGATGCATTTTCAATTGAAAAACACTTTTGAAAAACACCTTGCACCGCATTACGAAACACACACTTCGTTAATAGCAAATAAATACACGAAGAAAGTTAATAATATGTGTTATTAACAATATATTGATTTTGGACCACCATATTTATGTACCAATTTTTTTTGTTCATTCCTTGGTAATTCAAGGGAAAAAGAAAAGCAGGTGAAAGCATTGATAGTTTTTTTCATGCCCCGGTGATTCAAAATACGAAAATGCATGTGAAAATGATGTAAGTTTTGACTTCTTTCTCTTACCCTATGCTACTTATAAGAATGAACATCCAGAAGGATCTGAAGCCCTTTGGAAAAAGTATTTCAATTTGTTTCAGCTCAATTCTCAAAAAGGTCATCCATGCCTAAACCAATTTTCCTTTTTCACTGAACTAAGTCTAAGCTCACAAAACTTAAAAGAAACATACAAACTATTTTCTGCAACCAAACATGCCCTTAACATCTCCCACAATCAGCTGCAAAATTCGAAATTCCTAGTTTGGTGAAGCAGAGAAGAAACTAAGGATTCTAAGTTTGTTTAGAATGTAACACTAGGTTTTCCATTATTAAACTAAACGGTTTTTGGGTCAATTACCAAACTAAGTTTTTTATCTTTATTTCAAAATGGTTTTGTTAATCCAAACAGATTAACAAAGCAGGTTATGATTTGGGAATGGAAAAGTGGTTTCTTGATTATTTATTTTCCCAAATTTAGTTTTAATGAATGTCACATGATTTAGTCTTGTTTAATACCGAGCTCTCATTTCTTTTCTCTTATAAATTTTAAATATAATATGTTTTTCACATAAGTTTTCAAAATTATTTCATAACTTTTAAATATATTTTATAAATTTCAAATTCTTTTTTATTAGATAATTTGATTTTTTTCAGAAAAGTTCTGTTTTGTTTCATTTTTATTATGGACCGTACAAGTGGTGTGCCTATATGGACCTTTCACGGTCAACTTAATGGAAGACATGCAGGACGGGTTTAAAAAATCCCCAAATTAGTAGAAAAAGGATCAATTGGAGCCACCCTCATGTAGAGGGGTGTCAATTTGACCAAATTACAAAAGCACAGGGGTGATCAATGATTTCATGCCCATACAAGAAGCTTAGAAATTCTAAGTTAGAATCACTAGTAATGACTGAGAGATAGCAAAGAGACAAGGTTACATCATCCAAGAAGCCTAGAATCACAAGAAATGACTAAGAGGTTGCAAAGCGATAAGGACATGCTTGTGCGATATGCTACTGCAAAATGATTCACCGAATCTATATATAGTCATACAATGAAATTTGATTGCTTCAGTTGCATTCCTGCAATTCAACTCACATACCTGTCCTCCTCACAAACAGCATAGGCAATCCCATAAAATTGCAAAATATATGAGCAACTAATGGAGCAACAAGATGTCCTACAAAGATGCATGTGATCCATGGTCAGAAATGATTCAAGATACGGAAAAAAAGCAACCTACAACAAAGAATTAACTTTAACTATTTAATGAACAAGAGATAAAAAGATCATATACATGTTGTCCTATAAGCGCTCCAAATATGTTCTTACACTATCATTTCAGATTAAAACATTCAGTAGTATCTGGTTTAAATCAACAATGAGCTCTACAACGATCATTGAAGGTGAGTGAGGACTATGTCACAGCTAATTTTCAGAAATCACACATAGAAGGAAACAATTCGTAAAGTTAGTGTCTAATACTCCAATTATTTAACTAGAGACCTGGCCTTGAATTGCTTTGACGTAATTTTTTAACATGTTTTCCTCTTTCACAGCTCCTTTCTGTCATTTTTTTTTAACATACAAAAAAGAAAGTAATTGAAATAATGATTTTGCTCATGATTCTATTATTCTGAATTTTCAAAAATGTTCTAAAAAGATCATCAAATTCAAGCGGATTTTTTTTTCTGCGCCAACACAACACATTAATAGAAAGACACCAATAAACCAAGAAAAAAAATTACTTTCATATATATGATTGTGGTTGGCTAATAACTTCATTTGCAAGGGAACTATACTTAAAAGGCATATTTGGAATAGTTAAATTAATTATGCTTAAATGGGAGGAAATAAACTTATCTATTGTTCATTACTATGATGACCTTTTAATTGAAGTGTTTAGCCTTTAAGATGAAAACCACAGGTAGACTTTTCTGTCTTCCCTCGAGAGAAAGCTTCTTCGACTTCAAGCATGGATCAATAATAAGCCCACTACTATCTTATGTTAAAATTAATTTGATCATGAATGAGGATAACAAGGGTCTAAATTGCTAACCCTCACATACATTTCTTGGAAAGAATACTTAATTCAAAAGTTTAAGCTATCATGTAGAATGCAAAAATAAGTTTCGATATCTTAACAATTATCAAGTCACATGACTTACCTGTTCGGATGAAAAGAAAAGATGCATATGAACCGAAGATCACAGTGTAACCTAGCTGAAGACCTGAGAAATACATACAAATCCATTTGTCAATGAGACATTGAGATCTAAAAGAAGTCTTCGGTTAATCAAGTTCCCCAAACAAACACATCACAAATTTCAAAACAAATGCATCATACTTAAGGCAACAAAACAAATCTCTGTCATAGAAAAATTGCTATAAGGTACAAAAGACATCAATCAAAAGCAACAATAAGAAGCAGAGGATACCTACAACCATGAATGCCTTGAGCAAGCTATAGTTTTGACGGCAATAGATCTCCATCCAATGGTTTAGATGTGCTGAACAATAACAATCACACTTGGTAAGACCACATTGCATAAAAGTAACTGTAGTTTCTGATATAAGATATAAACAACAGTACAGTTTTTTTACACCGGTGTCAGAAGATTAAACTAGAGATACTAAAAACAGCAAATGTATTTAAGGAAGTGATCTATAATTTCTGATCAACTGAGCACAAGTTATTTTGCACTGTTATGACATGAACAAAAAGTATCAGAGAAAAAAGTAAACATTCAAGTAGCCAATATAATATGATAACAAGTGGATGTGTGATCACTTTATTCTTGAATGCTACCCAATTCTTAATCATCTTCAATTACTGCCTCACAAGTTGTTGACATGCTGTATTGACTTCTAAATAATAGTTAACAGCAAGTATCTTTACAACGATGCTCTTTCACTTACCCACGCTAAAGAGAATGGGGCAGAGTAAAATGACAACATAGATCTCAAACCCTCCACAGAGAAGTAAAGGTATCATACATGCTCTGAACACCAATTCCTCTGTTAATGGAGCCTGCGTATAACAGAGTTGAAGATCAGTGCAATGATCAAGCTAACATTTTTTCGTTTAACTACGATGTTGATGCGAGCATGGCTAGCTAATTTTAGGAAATAAAGAAGCAAAGATAACTAATCCACTTCATCCTTCAAGATTTTCAAACGATCAACTAAGGGGAAGAAAGGACCCATAGGTATCCATAATGTGATAGACTAAACATCATTAAAGAATAAAACCAAATTATGCCGCTGAGTTGAGTCTTCCTGCAAGCCATAAAGTGAAATCAATTTTAGGAATAAATACATATTCTGCATGTTGGAATGTTGGCTTGGCATGCTATCATAGAAAACTTCATGCTTATTAAGTGCACAATAGCTCATATCAATGTACTCATGGAATCTTTGTCAACCATTGAAAGTAAAAGCGTTACTTATGAACACAAATAAAAATTGAGTAAGAAAGCACATGTTTTTTACTCGCCACTCATGCACATAGCACATAGTAGAATAGGAGGTAAAAGGAAATGGTTGGTAGGTAGCATAGGAAACAAAATTTCTTACCTAGTATGGGTCCAAACTACCCCACAAAAAATTAAAATCCATAACCTTAATTGCTATAGAAAGCCATTTAGATGAAGTATGCAAACATTCATGCCCTATGTTATCTTTGAAACTTGTGATCTCATTTTAATTAATAAATAAACTCACCACAACATAATTACGCCAAGCCAAGACATTGGAGGCAGTTGAAGACAGCCCGGCAAGAAAGTTCTGCAGGATATCTTTGATACAGTTTAAAGAAATTCCTTCACCCTGATGCATGTGTTCCTTCCATGAATCCACCAACAATAATGACTTGAAGACCAAAGATCCAGCGTACATTAAACAAGTCAACGAAAGAGGAAAGACCACAGCTTGCCACTGTTTCATACATAAAATTGCGTTTCAGAATGCAAGTTTTAGCAATCAGTCAGCCTTTTTTCCCATCTGCAGGTCGTACAAGAATATAACCCGATAATTACTATGTGAAAAAAGGATAGCTCCTCCTTCCCAGTACGCATTTATTCAACATTGACAATGAAAAAAAATAAATATATATCATAATCAAGATACTCACAAGATGGTCCAGTCTGATGCCATATACGCGGAACAAGTAAGTTGCCTCCCTTCTCCTCAGCTAGCATCATTTATAAGCAACAAATCAACAATATAAGTAAGTAACAGTATTGATGTGATAACGGGTATGGGAGAATTTTGAAACACATAGTCAGTGGATGATCAAGGAAACGAAACAACTTACAGGGAGGAGGAGAGCACAGAAAACAAGGGACATGAATGAAGAAATGGTGGCGCATATGAACCGTCGGATCATAAATTCCTTGAGAGAAGAAGGAGCCGGGAGGCGCAGAATCAAAGTGGGAGCATACAGAATGGCAACATAAAGGAATGCCATGGTTGCACAGGCTATCACAGCCACTGGTTTCGACAAACCCGTTTCTTGTTCCATTTTAAGATCGAGTCGATGATTTGTGCCCTAAATTCTCTTCAGGAAGACGATCGTATTGGGAGATATTGGGAATTGAACTGAGCTTACTAAGCGTGGGTTCGTTAAAACAGTTAATGCGGTGCCGTTTTTTCGGTTTCAATCCTTGAAGTTGAAACCATCCATAAATCTTAACCCCCAACTAGAAATTTAGTTCCCGCTACGCTTTGAGGAAAAAAAAATCAAAGTTAAAAAAACAAAAACTAACTAAAGGGGGATTGATATGATATAGTTGATTTGGTGGATAAAAAACAATATGAATAATTGTTAAAAATATAATTTAATTTAAAATAATTTTTTTATATAAAAATATATTAGATTGATTTGAATCAACCCAAATTAACTTGATAACCTAAATGTCAGGTCATGAAACCATAATAATTCTATAGAAAGCAAATCAAAACAAATTATGAAATTCAAATTTTAATAAACTCAGTATTTATGGATAAAATTGAAAAAAAAATAATTAAAAAAAACAAAAAAATTACATGAATTAACTTGAGTTAACCTGTCAAATTTATGATTTGGATCATAAAATCGAGATAACTTAATAAAAAATAAATTGAAATAAATTATAAAATTTAATTTTTAATTAACCAAGTGTCAAAAGCTAAAATTGAAAGAATAATATAAAAACAATTCAAGTTAACCCGGGTTAACTCGTCAAACCCATTACTCAAGTTATGAAATAGAGATAATCTCGTAAAAAGCAAACCGAAACAAATAACGAAACTTAATTGTTAATTAACTCAATTTAAAAAAAAAAATAAAATTGAAAAACAAAGTCAATTAGAAAAAAAAAAACAAAAAAACTCAAGTCAACTGAATTAACTCGTTAAACTCGCGATTTGTAGAATGAGACTAAGATAACTTCAGTAGAAAATAAGTTACAAAAAAATATGAAACTTGGCCCCCATTAAATATAATGTTAGAAGATAGAATTAAAATTGAAAAATTGATTAAAAGAGGACACAAAAAATAATTGGAGTCAACTAAAGTTAACTCATCAAACTCGTGACTTCATTCATGATACAAGGATAACCTTTTAAAAAACAAACTGAAACAAACAACGAACCTAATTCTTAATTAACTTCATGTTAAAGAATAAAATCGAGGAAAAAAAATTTAAGTCAACTCGTTAAATTCTCGGTTCAGGTCATAAGATTAAGATTGTCTCATAAAAAGTAAATTGAAAAAAATTATAAAACTTAATTCTAATAAATCTGATGTTGAAGAATGTAATTGAAATTTAAAAAAAAAACTCAGATGAAGAAAAAAATTATTATAGTGAGTAGTATTTTATGAAAAGAAGCACAATAAAGTCTCCTTTACTTTTAGTATTTTTATATTTTTCAAGAGAGAAAAAAAAATTTAACACATCTACTTCCACCACCATAAAACTAGTAGAGGACCTCATTATCTTTCAAGGAAAACTAGTAGTAACATCTCATAATGCAACAACTATACCAAAAAAATAAATAAATAAATAAAGCTTTAACACATCGACTTCTACCACCATGAAAAAAAAAGAAAAAAAGGCAGCGAAGG
>Ga0325404_1009282_pt1 | contig 10020 bp, 2 predicted proteins | sample PopdelMetagenome_18_FD_205664 | JGI IMG/M metagenome (GOLD analysis project Ga0325404, IMG submission 205664) | Populus deltoides microbial communities from Bellville, Georgia, United States - Xylem-Control-R1 | ecosystem: Host-associated > Plants > Phyllosphere > Stem > Wood/Secondary xylem...
CAGTAATTACATCAATAATCATAATACCATTAATCATTTGATTACCTAGGCCCATTGAGAAGGGCTGATATCAATTCCAAATTGATAATTTTATTCTTTATTTCAAACATGATTCGATTAGAATATGCTCATACTAATGCCTATCATTGATATCATCAGCCTATTCCGAGAATAATTATCATTGATATCATTAGTCTTTCAATTCCGAGAATGACTAATTAAATTCAGGAAATGCCAATGTTAATGATTCTCATTGATATTATTAGTCTTCCAATCCTGGGAACGACTAATCAAATTCGGGTAATGCTGATATTAAAGGTTCTCATTAATATCATTAATCTCTCAATTGTAAGAACATCTAATCAAATTTAGAGTTCTTTTTTTTCCCTTTTTTTATCCTCCAAGTTATTTACTTTGTAATGTCGTTTAACAAGATATAACAAATTTAGAAGTGTATAAATTAACTACGATAGGAGTTAGACACCAACCTGTAGATGTCCCAGCTCCTACTTCCATGCCAATATAGGATAATTTCATCTTCATTAATTGTTTTTATTTTTTTCAAAATTGTTGAACCCTTACACAATTTTCCTAAGTAACACCTTTCGATTATTTTTTTTGTAAACATATACGTATATCCAAATTTTCATTCCTTTATTTGTAATTTAATATCAATTTACACAACTTAAGTTCAAAACACATTTTCATGATGATTTCACACTATTTACATTAATTTTCCTCCCTTTCCTTTTATGGCCTAATTTGGTTGAAAATATGAAATAAAGGCAACCATGAGTTCCCTTTCATTTTCCTTCAATTTTATGCATTAATTTATCATTGTTAGGTATTAGAATAATCTATAATACAATTTATATCCCTCTATTTTGCCTCAAATTGATATATTAACCCTTGTTTATATACTCTTATAAACATGTTTCAAGCATTAAACTAGTCATTACAACAATTAATTCCTCTAATTCAATTTTTCATAATGCAAAACAATACATAATCCAATAAAATCCATGCTAATACTTTAAATTATGCTTTGATTAAGGTTCATCATCTATTAACCACAATTTCTTATGAAGAAAATGGCAAGAAAACAAGTTTCTCCTTCACCTCTTTATCCCTTCCTTTTCTTCTCCAAAACTGTCCCCCTCAAACAACCCTTTCAATGGTTTTTCCTTTAATTTCCTAGCTAAAACTCCTTCTAACCCTTTTTTTTTAATTTCCTCAAACAACTCATTCAAGTGTTATTTAGGGAGTTTTAAAGAAAAAATAAAGAAATTTGGCAAAACCTTTCTCCTTCTTCTCTTTAATAGTCGGTCACTCTTGGCTTTTTTAATAAGCCAAGAGTGTATTTATACCCCTCTTATACCAAAAGTGTATTTATACCCCTCTTATACCACAATTTATAACTATGCCCTTCTCTTTTAATTTAGAGTGCCTTTAATCGGCTATCCCATCTCATTAACGTTCTTAAAAATAAGCCACATTTAAGAGTTTTAATCCTAAACTCCATTACTAAAATAATTATCATTTCCATATTTATTTTATTATTATTTTATTTTAACCGAGGGTTCACAAAATAATTATTGTTTCCATATTTAACAAGGTGAGAATGGCAAGGATATTATGTTTAGTTCTTATAATAACTTTTTAATTTACAAGTAGACACATACTCAACCATAGTCAATTTTCAAGGATAAAATCATACTTATGATAGGGTTAAAACTCTATAGCCCCAATCATAGCCTAAAAAGGAGCTATGGGTTTGTTATTGGTTTTATACACATAAATTAAAAAAAGTTGATGTTCTTGACTAAACTAGACAAGGTATGCATGATCTTTTAACCTAATCATCCTTACTGTCACAAGTCCCTGTGTGATGTCGATGACGATTTTCGTTCGTTTGCTTGATGATTGGGAGTCGCCACCTAGTATTTGATTGAAGGTTACTAGGAAACCTGCATGTACTGGTCTTTGTCAGAGATGCACGGGTAAATGACTGGTTGTGGCTAGGGAAGGTATTAGCACCCTAGCGCACCCTACTTGAGGTAAACTGCTTCGTGATTTTGATGTGAATTAAAAATTTAAAATATTAGCTAAATTCTTAAGGCTTTAATAAATCAGTATTAAATCCCAAAATATATACAGAAACATGTTCTTGCATTTTCACAGGAAATACAATATAATTTTATTTGTACTTAAGATACTTGACCGTATGCAAATTAAAACATTTAATTTTTTTTTTAACATTTACAAAACATACATTAAAAAAAAGTACAAACACACACATCCCCCTTTTATTATGTTTTACACATACACTTACACTTACAAGTTGAAAAATAACAATAATTAAAATTACCTAAACAACACCTTAACAATTCCAAAATTACAGAATACACCTTCCTCAAAATACAGGAATTGCAGGGAAGCCCTCTAAAATTGCAGAAAACAACAGTGGCGCGTTGCTCTACTCGCCACCGCCACTAGCAACATGTTGGTTCACGCGTTGCCGCGAGAAAAAACCAGGAAACAGAGGGAGTCTGGAATGACTTCCTTCCTTCCTTGCCAGTGGTGACATGCAAAACATAATAAGCAATCTTTTTTAATCTTCTTTCACTATTTTCGGATATGTTTCTCTCCCTTCTTCTTTTTCAAATCTGCTCCTCTCTCTGCAGATCTTTTTTGTTTCCTCTTCTTCTAATTCAGGCGGTCAGTGGTATGACCAAGGGACTGTTGGAAAATGGGTTTCTATCGCGTCTGTGTAGCTGTTGGTGGCCAGTTCAGGTCTTGGCGAGGACAAAGACAAGGGCCAGCGGGCTGCTAGGTGGCGTTATCGGTGGCTGAGAGAGGGGTCGGTTAGATCTGGGAAAGAGCTAGGGAATGGTTGGCCGAGGAAGGGAGCTGGTCTGTGAAGGGCGACAATGGGGCTGTTGGGTCGGCTGTGTAATATCAGGAGGTCGTGGGTGAGAAAAGGTAAGGGGCAATGACGGTTGTGGGAGGGAGAGCGTTAGGTCTCAGGGTTTGCTGGGAAAGCAGCAGTAAGGGAGGAAGGATAAAAGGAGTCAGTGACAAGGGAAAGGGAGGCTTGTGTCCAGAGGGAAGTTCTTGGCCCTAAGGGAGGGAGGCGACATCTCTGGTCTATGGGGAAGGAGGGTGAGTAACTGCTTTGAGAGAGATTGGTTTAGGTTTTTTTTTTTTATCTATTTATAGAAAAAAAAATCATTTTTTTTCTTTTTTCCCTAAATGCTTAGTAAAACATCTGTATTTGATTTTTTTTCAAAAACAAGCCATATCAACCTCACTTTGACGAGGAAAATCAATAATTTTAAAAATAACACGTGAAAAGTTGAACGCGTTCAAAAAATCCTTGAAATTTAAATTTTTTTGAGATGACACTGAAAATGCTAAAAATAATGCAAATATATTAAAAACATATTTTTTTGGGTTTTCATTGGTTTTTTCTATTTTTGGTTTTTTTTTGAAAATTTATCAAAAACATGGATAAAAAATTGGATAGCAACACTTATGCTTATTTGCTATAATAGGAAAAGATGGATTAGCAATATTTTTCACATAAGATAAAGCCAATATTTTTCATGTGAATTTTTCTACTTGCAAATAAGATACATTAAAAAATATCATGCATTCTATTCACTTGATCCCTTAAAAAAACTAACAGACACCTCATTTCTGACCTAGGCTTGCTATAATTGAATTGAATTAGAACTAAAAAATCACTTTTGTTTAACCACTATTATGATGTGTTACTGGATCTCCTGCTACACTAAAATTTTATGTATTCCCTTAAGATTTATTTCTTAAACCCAATTCTCAGTTTTTGCCCCCAACTCTTAGTTTTTCTTCAAACACTTTTTTTTTTTTTGTAGTTGCTTACCTTTTGTTCCTCCTTCTCCTCCCCCCTTATTCTCTCTATTTATATTGCTAACTTATATTTGGAGAAAAGAATCATAGATTTACCTTTATCTTTAAGGAAAAACCTGCATTAATTGTGCAAGAATTTTATATTTTCTTCCAAAACTATTTATTTTCCATAATTATTCTTTTTTAAACAAGTACCATATGAATATCTCTTTTATGGAAGGTTTTTCATAATTATTTTTTTTTCCATAATCACTTGATTCCTTTTAAATAGCTACCATATAATAATTTCTCCTTTATGGAAGGTAATCCATATTTATTTATTATTTTTTTACCTGTCAAATTTGTAATATTCTATTAATTTCCTATAGGGTTGGTGATATTTCTTTCCAATGCCTTAGATGATGCCTCTATATATGTGTGTGTGTGTCTTAACTTGAAACTCAAAATAAAATGAACAATAGTGATAAAAATAATGAAATAATTAAAATTGACTAGATTTATAGAAAAAGATCTTTTTTCATAAATAGAAGTAGAAAATTGGGCTATGACAACTACCCTATTTTAAAACACTTACGGTACAAAGTCTATAAAGAATGTTTTTCATGGGATTTGTGTAGTAAGCTTATAAATAAAAGATGGTGTTTTAAAAATGAAACATGTCAAATTAAAAGATGGCTTTATCTGCCATCATAAAAAAATCCTGATCATTTTAGAGGTCGACCAACTCGAGGTTCATTTAGCACTTATATAACCTTCATGATCAAACCAACGGCTCCATGATTGTTGGATTTAATTCTCATGATAATATAGTTGAATTCTTAACACATGGTCAAATCTCTTGGTGCTGGGTTGAATTCCAGTGACATCAAGCTAAGTTTCTTGGTATAGGGGTTAATTCTTGTGATGTAGGGCCAATCTTCTTGGTATTGGTTGAATTTTTATAATGTAAGGCCAATCATCCCTGTACAAGACTGAATTCCTATGATGTAGACTAAAATTATAGTACTTGGTTGATTTTCAATGACATAAAGTTACACTTCTGACAAATGGTTAAATTATTAATGCAGAGTGAAATTCCTTGAACAAGTTAAATTCTGACAAAGGTTAAGCTTCTAACACAAAGATGAGTTCTTGGTGTATAGTGAAATTCTTAGTACTTTACCAATTCTTTATTAGGCCTAGTCATCATACTCTTGTGAGACTTAAATGTGCATGATTTTTATGGACTTGGATTGATCATAACCTTATTGGATTTAAATGTAGGAACTTTGCTAGTCTAAAAAAACAAAGACTTTTTTTCTTGATTTTTGAGGATTTCTTATAGATAATTGCATAATACTATATACCATGGGTTAAAAGACTATTGAATATAGGTCTCCAATTCAAGGTCTAATTTCTCTATTGATGATTAAGGCATGCCACTTCTATTTTGACATCTTCTAGTCGTTTAACTTGCTAGCATGCTCAAGTTTACCTAAGGAGATTATCTGTCCAACTACTTATATGTTATATTACCTGGGCCCTTCATAGTAGTTACTTCTATTTGTGCTTATTTTGAAAAAAACTCAATTCCATTCCTTATAATTTAGAGAGATAATTTGCCCATACCCTATGATATTGCCTTCCAATTTGATTGTGGCCTCTAAGTGTGTGACTACAATAATTCATGTTAGTTCTTCTTCCTTGGTTGTTATGAGACTCCTTCTATTATGACTGTCTCGACTTTACAATAAAATCCTTACTTAAAAATGGATTTTTGTTACATTGTAAATATTGACCGGCTTGTATTTTGAATAAATGAACTATTTTGATGTGAGCATAAAAGCATTTGTTTTTGAAATTGTATAATCATGCATAGTTACAATCCAAAATTCATTTTGCAACCTCACCAAAATATTTTCAAAGTAGTGGTAGTTTAGTCACTTTATGCAAAATGGAAGGTGACTAGTAGAAAGGTCTTTTTTTTTTTAGGGCTAACAAGGTGATCTTCTGTTTTTAACATCTTCCTTGATGTGGTTTGAATTAATTGTTGGCTCAGGAAAATATTCAACATTTGTCAATAATACACGCCTCAATTATTTAAAGTTTTTAGCACCTTTAATAATAATGAATATAATATTTGCGAAGTCATCTCTTTTGAAAAATAGTTTTTCATGTTTGAGGTCACAACTTATCTCTCTCAGTTACTCGCCTTTAAAAAGGACTTGTAAAGGCATGCAATGCAAACTATGGCTCATGGCTATGAAAGGAAAGAATCCATTGACTTAAAAAGTGCTTAAAGGGATAAAAATAACATAGGATCATTTTCAACTATTCTTGCGACACTTTGTTTACTACTTATTTCTTAAGCTTTTATTTTTGCATTTCTTTAATTCACCCTTTATTATAAATTTGATGGGGCATGCTTATGCTTTTAATTTTTCATAACTTTTATTTGTTTATGCCTCTAGCATTTTGGATTGTTAATATGGGCCTTTTGGATTGCTTCTGCTTTTGGAGCTTCACTTGGCATTTTATTAATTTTTGTGCTTCTATTTACCTGTAGTATGAGATGTGATCTTATTCAAGGTTTTTCTTTGTGAAGAAAATTTATTAGAAAAAAAGGGGAAAAAATAGATATTTTGTTTTGAATATGAAATTAGAGAAATAAGAAAAGTCTTTCCTCTTTTCAAACATAAATTGTTCAGATTGATAAATATTGACCTCATTTAACATAATTTATTTGGACTTGTAGGGAACTGCTTTTTATAAGTCCATGACTTCTAAGTCTATTATGCATAATTATTCATAATGTTAAAACAAATTGCATGATATGTGAGATGAGAGATTTGAAAAATTAGATGGTTTTCTCATTTTATTTGTGTTTGGTTTATTTAGGTAAACATGACCATTGCAAAGGAAATGATGTGAAATTGTTTTTTAAATTGCTAATTTGAGGTTTGAAGAAAAGTTTGCAACTTGACCCAATAAAAACCTTGCCTTGAAGAACTAAAGTTATATGTAATTCATTACCCTCACTCTACACCTATAACAAGACACGAACAAGTATAAATCACAACAAAATTGTTCAATCGCTCGAAGAGTTTGCAAGCTCAGTAAAGAACTTAGTATGAGAATCACTCAACCATACAAAGAGAAACAATCACACAATATGTGACAACTTCAAAGAAAATTTTATAAACTGAAAAATAATGTTAACAATTGGTCTACATAGTAAAAAGTTCACCCTAATTTGACTTAATGGACCAAAACTTGATAAATAGGCCCTAACACATTAAAAGCTCAAAATAAATAAAATAATAAAATAAAACTTAACCAAAATATACCCTTAAATGATGCAGGCCCTAAAATATACTAATAAATAAATAAATAATAGCCCAACTAATTAAAACAAGACCAAAGTCAGATTTCATAATCCGCGGGTAGAATGGAAGCCTAACTTCAAATGAATAGGTCTCTATCGTCTTGATGAATTAGAAGGTCCACCATATATCACTAGATAGATGTGGATGTCTACTTTCCACTGCAACTGGAATTGAATGAAAATCTAGTATGTAGCGAAAGGTCAAAATTGGCAAATTTGAATTTTATTATTCCAATCTTTTTATAATGTCTGGATGCTTCCTTACAAGCACTTCATGAACATGAATCAAATTAATTAAGGCTTGTTTTTTATTTTTTGATATCCTCTCGAAGTTCACCTTAAACCATATTCTTGAAGAAATCTATTAATTACCTTATTGAACCTCTATGATTTAAGTCTTGTGACTAGATCCAATAGAACCTCTAATGAATCTCTTGGTGTTGAAGCTAGAATCGCATCATCCCCTCTCTCCTCGAAAGAATTCACCCACGAATCATCACTTATATTAAACAAAGAAAAGTTGGATTTAAAACCCAAAATACATTAAGAGTATAATATAAATTAAAGTGTAATAAAATGAAATAAGAAAATGAATAAAATAAATGGGGAGATAAGATTTTTTAAAACAATTTATGGTTGAATATGTATATTTTAACAAAAAAAAAATGGTCTAGGAATTTTGAGAAATGACTAGATCAATTTAAAAAAATGATCAGACCATTTTAGCTATTATCTCTATTATAACCCGATGGTGTGCAGCAAGAGAGAGAAGAACATTTTTTTTATTCCTCCTTTTTTTCACTTTGAAGGGCTAGAGAGTAAGATTTAGGAGTGAAAAGAGAAGGTTTTAAGAGAGAGAAACACATCCATACTAGAAATTTAGAAAGATGAAAGGGAGGGAAGATTGAATTAAAGAGAAAAAGTGAAGAAAGAAGAGGAAGCCTTGGAAAATTTCAACTAGTTGATTTTCAAAATATATTTTGTAACCAGGTAAGACGTTTAGAACCCTTCTATATCAATTTGAACAAGAGTTAATTGATTTTGAGCAAATTTTAGCAAAATTAAATTAGGGTTCTTAAGATGACATTTAGGGGGAAAGTAAATTTCTTAAAAATTGAGTTTCTAAGACTTTTGTAAGTAGTTATGGGAGTGAAATCAAGGAAGAATGATGAAGAAAATTGATAGCTAAAGAAGGACTATAGGGTCAACCATAAAAAGAACAAAACGGGGAAATTATGCATTTATGATATTGACTATTAATTGTGTTATAAATGAATGTAGGATCATGTGAATAATGATTTTCATCGAGTTGAATTAATAAAACAATGAAATATCGAGTAATGAAATGGTTGGGCCTAGAAGGAAGAAATTGTAAATTATATGAAATTGTATAAAAATGAATATAGAATGAATGATGAACTATTTTGTTATGTTTAATTTATGTTAAGTAACATGTTAGATAAATTGGTAACACTTGGATTAATTTAAGAATTGAGAATTAAATTGCTTGAAATAAGATGACAAGAATCGAATATGAAAAATTTGTTTCGTTAATGATGATGAAGGCAAGGCCACAAGAGTTGTGCACGCAGTAAGGATTATTATATGCCAGATAGCAGCAGGTAGCTGCCCTATGCCTTAACTTTTTATTGTGTGCATTTTCGTTCCATTTGTGAACTCTTTTAATGTAAAAGTACTTGGGAACACTGCTAAACATATGTAAGACAAAAGATTTAATTAAATGATGAACTAAGGCTTTCTAAAGGGAATATCGTAATTGATTTGGTATTCCAATTAAGGAATTGTTGTGTGATGGGGAATTTTGTTAAAAAAATTATCGTGTGGCCTGGAATCTCGTTGAAGGAATTGCCATGTAGCATTGAATTTCATTGAAGGAATTTTCATATGGAGTGGAATCTTATTGAAGGAATTGTTGTGCAGCATGGAATTTCGTTAAAAGAATTGTTATGTGGTGTGGAATTCCTTTGAAGAAATTATCATAATGAATAGCTTCCGAGAAGGAAAGCCAAATTGTAGACTCTCCAATATAGATTGCCAAATTTAAATCGAAAATACTAGATAGTTGGTATATTCATAACATGGAAATGGAGTATGAATCATGTATAAAGGATATTATATTTGATAATTACATTTATTCAATGAAGTACCAAAATTAAGTTAATTAGTTTAAATGGTGGAGATTAATTATGAAGTATTCTTGATTATTTCATATGGATATTTCAAGTACATCTCAAGATTGACATGGTTAGTTACTTTGGTACCTTTGTGTTGGTTTAGATTTCATATTAGGGACCTATTTATATGATACATTTTGGTTATTTATGTTTGTAAGTGATAAATTCATAGACTATTAAAGTATGTAATTATAATTAATAGTAGATAGTTTTAAAGTATGAACATTTTGTAAATACACTTGATATGATATTTATGAGTAATCCCTCCATAAATATTATGTAATGCATATATAAACTTCATGTTATTATAATATATAAATTAAGTTGTAATCATAAACTTTTGGTCATTGTGGCAAGTAGTGTAGTTGTTAATTTATTTTTTGATTGAAAATGTGATAAAACATCATCATTAATGACTATTATCTGAACCATCCAGTTGAATGGATTGAACAATGATTGAGATATGATGTAGACACTAGGGAAATTGAATTTTCAAATGGAACTCTGCTGATATTTTAGTAGAGATAATAATAATAACAATAATAATAATAATAATAATAATAATAATAA
>Ga0325404_1009285_pt1 | contig 10019 bp, 5 predicted proteins | sample PopdelMetagenome_18_FD_205664 | JGI IMG/M metagenome (GOLD analysis project Ga0325404, IMG submission 205664) | Populus deltoides microbial communities from Bellville, Georgia, United States - Xylem-Control-R1 | ecosystem: Host-associated > Plants > Phyllosphere > Stem > Wood/Secondary xylem...
TGATACACCAAGTCCCCTGAAAATCCTAAATGTAAACCAAACCACCATAATATTTGGCCCATACCTTGGTTTGAGTGCATCATCCTTGAACAGGGGCCATGCTAGTGTCCTCTATATCGTTTCAATTCTCATATCATTCAGCTACTACATTAACTAACCATAAAAGTGGAGTCTGAACTACTTCTGATAGGTGAGTACCATATTCCAAGAAATTCCCAAGTTTTGTTAAGCTAGTGCATTTCTCATTTCATTATAATCAACAAGAAATAAAACCCAGAAATCAAAATCCAAGATTTCTTAGTTTCTTTCACTAGAACTATTTATTGATGAGTTTTTATTGATCATTCAATGGAGTTAAGCAATGAAGTATCTTAGAAGAAGAGTCGGTGAAGGAGTTGAGATTGGATCTGACTGAATCAGAGAGGAACAGAAGCTCGTCGAGCTTGGTATCAGCCGTCCCTATACAGAAAACTTGAGGATTTTTGCAGAGATGAGCCATATTTTGGAGGGTCAAAGACTCAAAATGGTTGTTGAGTGAGAGATAGAGAGAGAGGGGATCTTAATTTTATTAACGCGTGCTTTCTAACTGATAACGGCTTTCATATTGGCGCGGGAAAGTATTGGCAATGACCTATTGTGTGCCGCTAACCATAGGTGTTTTCTCCCTGCTAATATTATTATTTTCTTTTCTTTTCTTTTCTGTCATTAAAATTTGCTTTAGTCCGATTAAAGTTGTTATAAAATATTTTTAGTGTGCTTTGATGCTGTGTTAAGTAAGCCCTCAGTCTCCTCCTAAAAAAAAACTCACCAATCTTGAAATTAATCTCAGAAAAACAATTTTTTAATTTTGTCGAATATAGGTAAAAAAAAAAAAACTTGCATGTAATTATAAAAACATCTAAAAAATGAGAAATTTGATGGTGCATAATTAATAACCAGTGTTATACTATTAATTATTTTTTAAATTCACTTTAAAAAAAATATAAATAGATATAAATTGAAAACTTTATTTTTTAAAATAGATAAATAACTACTTTCTTTGTATATTTCAATTGACACTCAGTTTTTTTTTTATCAAAAGATCTCAACATTGAATAAAATATAATAATAATAATAAAAAGAATTCTTCAATATCCTGGACTTATCTCATACAAAGATGGGAGAATATACTTTCTAAGGATTCATCCTTTGTATAATATATGAATATGATCGTCTTTGCTCGCTAGCATTTATGGAAGAACATGCTTAGTTTTTACAATTGTTATAATTGGATGAATCATAATTTTTATTATTTTTATTTTTTTTATGAAATAGCATTACGTACTTCTTCTTCTTCAACAAATGATCTTTCATGTCATGAAATGAGATAATGAAATCTTTGGTTGTACGTACTCACTTAACTAATTGTTTAATTTTTTTAAGAGAAAATTACCCTATCATTTAAATTTACTTGTCATTAATTTTTGAAAAATTATTATTTATATCCTAAACTTTACACACAGGTAAACACTCAATATTCTGACCAAAAAAAAAATCAACAATAAATATTTGATTATTTACTGTATTTTCATTATATTTTATTTAATGACAAAAATTCTTTTAAACTAACTATTATAACTCTGTCGTCAAATTAAAAAACAAAATTAACCACCACCCTCATCCTTTTCTCATAGCCAGAAACTGGATGCCTGTCTTATCCATTTGCAAGAAAACACCAACCAACTAACCCGGAAACATACGCAGATGCAAGATTCTAAGATGAGTCTGGAACGATTTGATCTCGTATCCTCGTTAAATTCTTTGAGTAAGTTAGATGGCCATCACTTACGAGTAATCGGCTTGAGCAACCTCCTTCACATCATTGCTTTAACATAAACACTCTTTAATGTTGGGTTGCATGCTGCAAAAACAGTCACTTGTGCATCAAACATTACAATCTCATAATTAACATGTCCCAAGATCTCAATCTTTGAGCAAGCAGTTCGTAAAAGATTGAGATCCAATGTTGAGATACCGACAAAACTTGAAGAAAAGACTCTAAACAAGGGAATTTCTGAAAATTGGGTTTCAGCTTTCATCTACTGCGTTTAAACAAGCCTTGTGCATGAGCCAAGCAATAATTATTAAAGCAAAGAACTCATCTACATCATCCATCAAAATTGACAAGTCTTGTAACATAGTAGTTTGAGATATTATTTGAGTTATTGGTATCTCTAGCCGACTAGTTTGAGATCATGATAAACATTTCAATAATTGGAATTGAATGAAAGAGTGAATGCCTTATAAGCGACAAGCTTCTCACCACTGCCAACTTGTTCCAGAGGCTATCAACATGTCCCAAGCACCTCCTAGCCGTGACAAAATATTCCCAATAACTTCAACTCGAAGATATTACATTACTTGAAAAACAAATCCATATTTGTTAATAAACACCAACCAACTAACCCAAAAGAATACCCATACGAAAAAAAACCTTGATATTCTCCTTTAATCCATATTTGTTAATAAAACGCCCCATGAAATTATTGGGTCAAGCATCTCCTATTTAAAGATTAAATATTGATCCGATAACTTTATATCCTCAAAAACTTTTGTGTTTGATTTGATGATTCATGTTTAGAAAAAGAGAGAAAATGCTGTGTGAAATACAAATAAATGTCTCTTGAAGAGAGAGAAGATATGTGTTGTTTGATTGATTTTTTAATTTAATATATATATATATATAAGGGTAAATTAATTATTTTATTGGATTAAAAAAAATAACAAAAGATGTAAATTATAACTTTTCAAAACTTAGTAGGCAAGTGTAATTTTGATTAAACTATAGGATTCTAGGGGTTATTTGTTTTAATGGTAACAATAATTTGCATGTTAATCCATATTTAATTTTTTATTTGAACAATCATAAAGACACTTCCCTCTTATCGACCTAATATATTTAATTTTTTTTAATAAACTTCTCTTAATAACAAGTGCAAGATTTGAATCAAATAAATTAAAAAATAAAACATAATATACTATGTTAATTATAAGGTAAATCTCTTAAAGTTATGTGGATTAAAATTGATGGGTAAAAAAAAAAAAATAGACAACTTGGTTGTCCATTAAGACAACCCTCTTCGCTAATAGGCCTGGGTCCAAGCAAATAACCTACCCGTTAAGCTTTAGAGGTCCACAATAAATTGTATTTCGGCATTGACTCAAGTCATAACCATTCTAGAATTGAATCCCAATCTCATGCAAAATTCTCAAGGAGCCCAACATTAGCATATATAACAATGTAGTGTTATGACTTTTAAAAAGTACAACCATGAAAGCTTACTTCTCTAGCTACACCTTATGGTGCCACAACCTTTTATGTTTACAAACACGTAAATTATTAGTGCAGCGCCTAGCTTTCCCGTCAATGCCTATAACACGTCCATATGTCTTACTAATATCTTCAATCAATAGTTAACTCACGACAAAGGTAATTATTCTTCATGATTAAACTCACATTATATGTCTATAGGTCCACGCCTTACGAGGTAATTTCATATGACCAGGTGTATACATACTTTAGGTCACTAAGTAACAACACACAAGGCCATATAAGACTGCATATCAAGATAACATATCACTATCTTAACATGCACTCTCCTATATTCTTGTTCTTATTATTATACATTATTGATTTAATTATTGGACGACCATCTATTTTGATAAGGAACTTGTTTTAGTAGGATAACATGAAATGATCAAAGCCCTTATCCTATAATTTATTAAGTTAAGTATTGGAGGGTTATCTATCTTGATAGGGAACTTGTTTTAATAGGATAATATGAAATGATCAAAGCCCAAACACCTTATCCCAGAGACAGCCATGGAAAGCCTAATTCCAATTTAAAGTTTTTATGACTTTATTATTGGCGCTGCTTATGGGAACTTAAATAAAAGCTAGTTCATTTCTATTTTAACCTCACCCAAAAGTTCTTTTCATGATAGATGACTTAGAACACACCAGGATATGGAGGATAATCGACCTCCCTACTATAAGAACGTTTACTCTTCCAAATCTCTAAACTTTCCATTAAATGAATGTTCTTTATAAAGTTGTTTTAACTACATAATAATAGTTTTGCACTCTTTCATTCCCTCAACAAGTGACACAATACCTTGTTCTATTATATGCATCACTAAATGCATATAGACATTCCTAGTTCTCTAAAGGAATATAACAAAATGACATACAAAAAATAAAATAAACATGAGAATACTCGTACTCTAACCCTCCAAAGAAATCTCTCCCACTATAAAGAGCGTTCTCAAACTTGATGCTCCAAACGTGAACTCTAATTGTAAGAAACTAGAGCCTCAACAAGTCTTAGTTGCAAGAGTAGCTATTGTAATCTCACTTTTGTAATCATAATAAAAAAAGACCTCAAAGCGATAATAGACCAATAAAAAAAGCTTCCAGGAAGGAATACCATCCCCTCAAAATGGAAGATTTTCTAATTTATCATCAAGTAATTTACACTTGTCTCTCTAAGGATTGCGTGTCTATCAATACTAATTTAAATAATTATGATGGGCTTACAAACTCAAGAGAGCATATATAGAACATATGAAATAGCTTGGAACTTGTAACACAAGATGGTATTACTATGTGTAAAGCCCTTTTGACAACATTTTACAGATCTTCTTAGGTGTGGTACCATAACCTAAAATTTTATGATCTTTGTGCTAAACTCATCTTTAATCTCAGTACAAGCATACCAGTTAAAAAGAGTATAACTAAGATCTTTACCATCACACAATGAGAAGATGAGAGAACCAAAACACATATCTCCAAAAGTTTAACAAGAAAATGAGTAACATAAAAAATATACTTCAACCTATTAAAACTAAAGCCCTAATTGTTAGAGTCTATAACTATTCTTTATGGGAATGACTAATACTCTTTTTGACTAAAATCTTCTTAAAGAGAAATAAAAAAACAAAAAACCATATTTAAGTAAAAGAAGTGAGAGTCAAGAGGCAAGAAACACCCTCGATTCCAATAATAGACAATAAAATCTCTTAAATGTCATTGATATCTTAACAATCTTAGGGTTCCAAAAAGAACATAAAGGGATCCATTCACGATCAACTAACATTTCCAAAGCTAATGATTGCCACGCGTACTAGGGTATTAGCTTTCATAAAGGAAAAGGAATTCATGCAATATCCTATTCCAATAAAGAGTGGTGTGAAAACAAAAAACTCCTAATATTTTTTTTCATCATGACAACAAGCATGACACCAATAAATGTTAAGCCTTAAAATAAAAGATAGAAAAATTAATCACTAGGAGTTACCTTTAATGGTTTATAAGGAAGAAAGCTCAACCCGAATAGCAAGAGAAAAAGGTTATCGCATCCCATAATATGTTGCCTAAGATCAGATAGTTTGTTGTGATTGTATCTTTATTTACATAAAAGAATCTTTTGAAATTTGTTTAATGATTATTATCTCCCCAAATAGTCTCTAAACTTTTTTTTTCTCTCAATAATATTGTTTATCTTCATATCTCTAAATAAAATCTTCAAACAAAATCTATATATCTTTAATAAAATCTCCTTACAAAATCTCCATATCTTCAAAGAATGATCTCCCTAAACATTCATCATGGCAATTTCTTTGTCGATCCATCATTGTCATTGACATAATTCTAGCAATGACAAAATTTTTATTTTTATAAAACATTTTCCATATTATTCCCTACATCTTGATGAGAAGAAATTCATGAGTCTTTCAAATTACATTTAATTTTAAAAACTGGTGGAGCAACTGATAGATTTAAAAAAAAAGATAACCAAGCTATTTGTTTAGGCTTAGTCCTTTATAGACAAATCTGTCAGGTAACGGGCCTTATCCCAAGAAAAACCATTATCTATTGAGTTTTAGGAACCCACAACCAACCATATTGGGGCCTCGACCCATCCCCTAACTATTCAAGGATTTGCAAGGTCACTTCTCTATGAAGCCTAGGCTTAGCATAAGTTACAATACAGTGTTACGACCTCTAAGAAGTTAGCATGGCTCTGCAAGCTCACTTCTCTAGCTAAGCCTTGTTAATATAATATTTTAACTTTATATACTAATAAATGCATAAATTGTTAGACTTTCTTGCTAATGGCTATCACATGCCTACTTGTATCGTCAATAGTTTTCACCAATGGTTACCTAAGTTGTAAAAGTAATTATTCTCCATGATTATACCCACACAGTATGTCTGTAACCTTATACTCTACAAGGTAATTTCATATGACCTAGGTGTATAAATGCATCAAGCTACCAAGTAACAACACACAAGGTCACATAACAACACAATACACGACTATCACAATATACACTCTTTTATATTCTAGTTATTGTTGTTATATATTTTTTTTCTCATAAAATTAACCAACTTAAGCATTTGAAGGGCCTTATCTTGATAAGCAACTTGTTTTTACAAGAGCATGAAATAGTTGTTGAAATCTCAAATTCAATTTGAAGTTTTAACGACTTGATTAAAAAAATATCTATTGATTAATTAATTAATTCATAATGTAATATTATTAGCTATAGTTTATTTTAACATATAAGATTGACTTTGTTAGATAGACAAGATTAATGTAATAATTTCACGATGCATATCAATAACAAATCCTTTTTTGGTATATATTGAGATCTCGTCAAATCTACGTTATATAAAGGAAACTAACCTCTACTTTGTGGCTAAGGTTTCAAGTTAATTTTTAATGCATGTGTTACGGATGCATTTTCAGGTATAATGAATCTTAATTGGAAAAAAAATTTGCTTAATAAAATAAATTATGAAATAAATTAAATGATAAATAAAAAATGAAGTGTTGAAGCTAATTATATAATAAAATTGGAAGCTAATCTTCTTAGTGAAAAGGAAAAGATAGATATAAATACATATATTTTACATCAACTATCTATTTAATTTTATACAATTTTATTAATTTTTTGTTAGAGGTTAATTTGTGTTGCCAATTACAAACCTTTTTTTGTTTTTATGAATACAACATTTAAATACAACTCATTTATGTAAAAATAATTGGAGGAAAAAATTATAGATAAATTATAATAATCTCTTCAAAGCATTATAAAATTAAGAAAATATTTTAAAAGACCAATTATCATTTTAAAAAAATTAAACCAAACAATTTAAAAATTAAGAGAGAGGGTATTAATCAAGGAGAAAAAAACAATAAAAAAAGCAATGAGAAAGACCAAAACTAAACATATAGATAGCCATCAAATAGCAGGTTTAGAAGTCTATGCTCGTGCCTAACTTTTTTTTTCTTAAGAATGTTTTTTTTTAAAATATTTGGTGTAGGTCAAATATAATGGCAAGTGACCTATCAATGTCTGGTCAATTTTCTAGTCACCTCTGCAATTGAAAAATATAGAGGTTCTAGTTCTTAAATCCCAAAAACATATTTTTGATTTATTTTCACCTAAGAATGCCTCTAAATACCTTAGAAAGATCAATAAAACCATTTGCAATCTCAAAATATCCTAAAATTATATTAGAAAAATAAAAATCAACAAAATAAAAAAAAATCCTAAACAGACCTTAATCTACTTTTTATACTATGTTTATATAAAAAAATTACTTTCATAGAGCTTTTTTTTTTTTTTTTGAGAAGATGGATTTATTGAAGCATAAAAAAATTAGCCATTTAGTGGCATGAATGTGACTATACAAGAGCTTTCTCTTTCCTCTAAATTGTTCATCAACTTTCTCTCTCCTCTCTTAAAATATAGGGATTGAAACATGAAGAAACGAGTTTTATACTTAAATGTTAATTACAAAAAGAAAATAAAAATCAAATAATAGAAAGATTAAAACTTCAAGAATTAAAATGAAGTTTTCCATGACAAATAGTGATCGGGGCTTTTTTCTATTGAAACTGATCTTTTTTTTTAATTATAATTTTTAACTATGATTATAGTTTGATTTTGCTAAAACAATGTCTAATCAATTATAAAATAGTGTTTACAATTATTTACATTCAAGATACATAATGCAAATTAGAAGGAATAGGTTAAAAATATCAAAACTTTTAAGAAAACTAAGTACTCAAAATGAATAGCCAAAAACCCATATGTTTTAGTTTTAGTTTAATACAATATTCACAATAATGCCACATCTATTATATTATATGGAAATTTGAGGGAAAATAATAATATGCTTGACTACTTTCCATTAAAAAAATTCAATATGGCAATTATGATGTTTGAAATGTCACATGACGGAGCATGATGGGTTGGGCTCATAACATGGGGCCATTGACATCGGCATTTGCATGAGATATATTTGCCGACACTGATGACAAGTGTGTGGATCATGGATTTGGGCCTTCTCTTCAGGCTTCTTCTCCTCCGGCTTCTTCTCTTGTGGCTTCTTTTGCCCATCTTGTTTTGGTGGTGCCGGAGGTGGCCCTATGCTCACTACGTCTGCATGTTTCCCTGTTTTTCTTGTACGCATTATTATCTCATACGGGTCTGCATTTCCTGTTACCGTTAATGTTCCCTTCGCTTGATCAGCCTCAATCTTATCTACACCTGCATATAACATCAAATTTGAAGATGACATCAATATATATATGTAAAAGATGAGCATAGTATTAGAACTTCTATGACCATTGTAGTTTTGTGTGAACTTTTTTTTCTCTTTTACAATAGAAAATTTTGTAGAAAGAAATTAGTCAGAGCAAATGGGATGTCAAGAAGTGACACTAGCTTCCCCGGCCACGTTATGTGCGAAATTTTCCAGCCAGCGTAAAGACATGAGGAAACTAACTACGATCCAATCTCTTAGGAAACCATAAAACTAGTATGTACTGTAGAACATGAGATTGAAGATTTTATCATCTTCAATCTTGTACCACTTTAATAATCGAACACTAACCATGATTTATTAGATGTTTCTAATCTTTGGACCAAACCATAATAAAGTAAATGATTGAATATCACTCCAAGAAAGAGGGAAACATAAAACAAATGGTTAACAAAATGCTGGGCTTACCTTCAAGTGTAGACACAGCTTTGAGAAGCTTTTTCTTGCATTTCTCGCATGAAATATCAACCTTCAAGACTGTTCTTTGTGCCATGAGGGACACACTATTTCCTTTCCAAGCTCAGTCTCAAACTAGCTTTGAGCACCTTAAGATCGCTCATGCCATTTTAAAATACGTAAGAACCTAATAAAGAAGAGAACCGTTGTAACGAATCATTGGGTTGTTCACCTTCCAAGACAAACTTCTACAACTTGTGCCTTCTTGCAATTGTCTTTTATCCCTGGTCTACGCTACTAACAACCTTGATTTTATGTTGGATTAAGCTAATAAACTTTGGAGATTCAACCCCATTCTCTTGTCTTTTTCTTTATGTTGTGGTTTTTTTATTCAGATGGATCTATTTTGCTGGTTTGATTCATTACTTCTGCAGGCGCGCGGTTGACACCAGATGCAACCTTGATATCTTTACACATGTTGCAATCAGTGTTAACATGCTGACAACCAAATGACCTGCAAGTTGCATTGCCTGCACCCACCCTGGGCAGGGAAACAATTAATTATGATTAGATAATGATTGAAACAATAAAATCAAGTATTTGGAGTATTTAATTCGGAGGACGGAAATTAATTAGATTATTGAAAGTTGTGCTTATTGAAAACGTCACGAAAAATAAACAATCAATCAGTGGGTCTTAATTAGTCTTTATTTCACTTAGTTGACCGAGTTTATATAATTTTTGTTTCAAAGTATTTATCAATATCATGCATCTAAATTTGATGAAACTCATAAAGAATTCTCGATGCGTGATATGGGTTGTGCTTCCTTTGGGTAGCTAGCATACTATGTAGTTCCTAGCATGTCAATTAATATATCCATTAGCACTCTCAAAGCTGACTTGTTCCTGACATGTTTTTTTAAATGTTTTACTTGATTCAATATTTTGTCAAATCACGCCTAAATGA
>Ga0325404_1009287_pt1 | contig 10017 bp, 4 predicted proteins | sample PopdelMetagenome_18_FD_205664 | JGI IMG/M metagenome (GOLD analysis project Ga0325404, IMG submission 205664) | Populus deltoides microbial communities from Bellville, Georgia, United States - Xylem-Control-R1 | ecosystem: Host-associated > Plants > Phyllosphere > Stem > Wood/Secondary xylem...
TAGCAACCGAAACCTCCCAGCTAAAATTAATTTCCATGCTGTAACAGCCTTGTTTACAGCTGCAAGAGAAATTCAGGGAAATATAAAAGAATCCATTAAACCATGCCTAAATATCAAAGACATTAGAAATGAGAAAACTTACTGATATTCTTTTGACCATTTTCACGGCACATGAAGAATACAAAATCATAGAAACGAGAAAATTCTGTGAAATCCGCCTACAAAAAGGTAGAGTTATAAACAATAAACATAATATTAAATATTTGTTTTTTTTTTTTTTTTGCTGTAAATAAAAACAGATTTAGGAGTGACATTTCTTAATAGAGAACATCAATGAGGAAATCAAAATAAATGTCTCCAGTTCAAGAACTTAATAAATGAAACTCACCATTAGTTCTAGCTTTGACATGAGCTTGAGAAGTTCATCAAAAATTGAAGTTCTGTCAAAGGAAATGCCATAAATCTTTTCAGGAAATAAAAAAAAATAAAACAAAAGGAAAGTACATATCTAGCTAAACAAAAACCCACATAACCACATAGCAAATGACACTCAACTGGAAGAGTTTATATTTATATACACCAGGTATGCTTTTAGAGCATGTTGAATCCTACGAGCATCAAGAAAAGACTCAACCCAGATAAATGGCAAGTTTGTCTTGCGATGTTCAGATTCAACCTATGAGTTAGGTTGTTCACATATTCCCATCATCAGAGGTTAGTTGTATTTGGGTCCAAGACATTTTGAGAAAACTTGCCACTACTTGAGTCCTACTGTACAATTACTAGAACTTATCATACTAATTTTTCCAGATGTGTACGCATCTAGACAGATAAATAACAGCATCCAATAACTAATAAACAAGATAATTAAGTCCTGACGTGATTTGTTTTCAGCAGAAAAATAACATTTCATAACCAAATCTCAATTCCGATGTCACACGCATCTCACCATGAATACTAAGATAAAAGGATGTTCAAAGTATTTTTGAATCTTATTATATAAGGCTTATAAACAAGAACAACCATCTCACTTTTAAAGGCTCTTGATTTACATGAAACACAATCTTTTCTTCTCTGTTTTTTTTTTATTTTAAAAAACTAATACTCACAGAGTAATAATGTTCATCAGAAAAACCCGAATATCCTTAAGCTTTACATTGAGGCCTAACACCAATAATATCCTAAAACTATAATAAAACCCACAATTTATACATAAAAGTCAGTCCCTAAAACCTCTCAACGAAACCCAGACCCCAAAACCAAGAAACTCAATCAAATCCTACGCAAACATCAAATCGGTTAAAGATCAACAAAAGGGTACTTCCAAACCCAACAAAACAGTAAATTTAACTCAAAAAGATAAGTTTTTTTTTTTTTACTAACCTTGAATGGAATTTTAAGTCCACAATTTTCGAAAGCTGAGCCAAAGCATCCCTGGAAGTTTTACCCTCGTGTTCATCATGTCCATCCGTTTGACATGATTTTAGTGATCTAATGTCATGGTAACGGATGTAAATCTCAAAGATTGAACCCGGTGAGTCCATATCGGTCGGATAACAGGAAGGTAGATGGGGTTTAAGGGGAGAGAGAGAGAGATGAATGGTGTTTGTTTAGAGCCTAAAAAGGTAAAAACTAAAACTTCAAATTGAAGCCATAGATTTAGATTGAAAGAGGTGAATGGGGTATTTGTCTCTCTCTCTCTCTCTCTGTCTCTCTCTGCAGTAGAGATGTTTTACAATTAGAAGCAGCTTTCCTTTTTTTTTTTTTTTTTTTTCCAAACGGAATGTTACTTTGACAGCGAACCGGATCTACTACTTTAAACCGATGGCCATCGTTTGAGCTGGATTTCCTTTCCTTCTTTTTTTTTTTTTTTTAATCAGACTGTTTTGCCGCCAGTCAAATAAATATTTTTTTAATAAAAATAAATATAATGATATTTTATACATGTTTTTTATATAATAAATTTCAATAAAAAATTTAAAATTTATACATGCATTAAAAAATTAAATTATAAAACCTCATTTTTAATCAATCAAAACTAACCAGATAAATCTGTGATCGGGATGATAGACTCAATCGATTCAATAATTCTTTTACAATTTTTTATTTAAATATATAATAATAAAAAAAAATATTTGTAAAATTGAGAACAAATTAAATATCAATGTGTGTGTTTAAGATCATGATAAACCTATAAATATTAAACTGAAATAAATTGTGATGCTTTCTTAATAAATTTAACATCAAATAATAAAATTATAAGTAAAAATATTAAATTAAAATAATAATAAAAAAGATTGAATTAACCCTTAAGCAAACATAGCTCATCTATGATCGAGGTCATGCTGAATTAATAAGTTTTTATTTTTAAAATTGTTTTTCATTTACCTATACTTGGACATGAACAAGTGTGTAGATGTTTTTTCATACAAAAAAAAAAAAAACAGGGGTGGCTTACATGACTAAAATAAAAAAACAACTTAATTTTTCTCAAGTTTGATGAAAAAAAAACTTTTTTCAAGTTAAAAAAAAGACTTTTAAAACTAAATATACGATGGAATAATATTTTTTTTATAAGTCGAAGGGGTTGAAACCTGCAATCTAGTTGACTCGAGACTTAAGTTAGGTCAGGTTAAAAAAAATAAAGGGAGGAATTGACCTAGTATGACTCACTCAAAATCTCATGTTGACTCGTAACTTGGTCGACTCTAGTAAAAGCCGATCAAAACTTGGTACAAAATCCGATGACTTTTTCTAAAAATAACTAAAAAAGATGTTGTTTTAATTTATTTTTTTTAAAAAAAATTTTATTGTAAACTTGAGTTAACCCTCTTATCTCGTTCCCCGATCTTTATCCCAAGCTAATAACTATTGAAAAAAATATTAAAAAGAAAGAGAAGAAAACAAGCAAGGCGCGTGGGTCAATCCATGTTTTTGCCTTAAAAGCCTGGCCCATGTGTTAGGTTTCTTTTTTTCCAATTATTAGAGTGTCATACACCCTCATTTTTTTCTATGAAACCTATAGATGACATGTCGTCTTAGACTATAAACAACGTATAACACCCCACATTATCATATGCATTTACACTCAAGTTCATTTATCATACATGTAACACCTTGTATTTTCTCGTGCATTTACATTCAATCAAAACGTTATGCATGTAAGAATCTGGGTGTGTGTGTGTACGCAAAATTGAACCCCTAACTAAACTTTCATCCACCATGAATCCTCCTTTCTTAAATTTACAATCAAGTAGTACATTACCAGCTATAACGATTGACTGACTCCCAAGAATCAATTGATCGATTTGAGCAACCAAATTAGATGGTAGCGAATTTTATTATTCATTTTTATCAACCAGTCTACATTAACAATGACACATCAATCAAAACACCATCCTCAAACTTTTCCATAAGCAACACAAATCAAGAATTAATTTTATTTATTCCTTCCTACTCCTCATTCCACATTTCTCATAACAATTCTCATCACAAGACAATCCATATAATGATAATATAACAAACACCATAATAAATTGAACAATGCACAAAATATCAATTAAATGTATAAAGTAAAACATAATCATTTTTATTAATTAACATCCAACACATCCCTTATTAATTTATAATATTTTACAAATTTAAATGAATAAAAAGAGAATAATTGTTCTTAATTTGAATACTTATTGCATACTTAAATAAATAATTTAACAAATCATAAGATTAAATCCTAAGCCAGATGAAAACTAGATAATTATTAATTTTGTCGTGTATGAAATGAATCTGTAAGGTAAAAACATGTATTGATAAATATTAAAGAAAACAAATACATTCAATTCATTAGCAACTATTAACATTCCATTAATAATAGATTTTTTTTAAATGAGAAAACTAACAAACCATTATCTTAAAATCTCACCAAAATATCTCATCTCTAATCTATCAACATCATAAATTGTTAGCCTGAGTATCTCTATTTATCCAATTTTATAAGTTTCATTTCCAATCACAAGAACTAAAAATCATATTATGATCCTTATGTACATTAGTCCCTTTATATAAAACCGACTCAATATATGTAACCTATAATTCTTATACCTAAGACATTCAACTTGTATATCCGCTAGATACACCATCAGAAACATCTTCACTCATATGAAAAGTTATATTTTTATTATTAATAATAGTGCTCACCTCTTTGGTTGATTCCATCAAATTATATTCTTAATATGTCTTCTAATTTATTTCCATCTTACTCATTCGCGGATACTTAATATCCTTCAAATCAATTATGTATTTCTTTAGCTTATTTAGATAAATCTTTCATTCTTATATAGCTTTCGCCTGCGTGGTTCCTTTTAACTTCGTATGTATATATTTTTAATTCATAATTACTTTCTTTGGCTATTTTTTATACTACCAATTATCTTCTCTTTTTCAAATATTTCCTGATCCAGATTTGCTACTACAACCAAGAAATCAAATTTCAAATTTACATTCCATTGTTGTATACAATTAATTTTAATCCTCTTCTAAAACTTTACCACATCAATACTACCAATTAGTCATGTTGATGCCTTTAGCCTCTTTTTGATCAGCTAGTCAAATAATTCATCCCGGTCATTAAATACACTGATGTCTTTAGCCTTGTTTTTTTGTAAGCTAGTCAATTAATTCATCTCGTCATCAGATACATTAATGCTTCTAGCTCCTTTTTTGGTTAGCTAGTCAATTAATTCATCCTGGTCATTAGATACATCGATACTTCTAGTCCTTTTTAGGTCACAAGCCAATTAATTCATCATCGTAATTAGATACATTGATGCCGCTAGCTCATTCTCAATCAGCTAGTCAATTAATTCATAAGACCCAATCCATACGACAACTAATCCTACAACAACATCCATAATCACCATCCACATGTCAAACCGTGATATTCATAATTCCCTTAACATAGTTTCCATTCTTCGACTAGTTTTTCTCATACCACAATCATTTATATGATATATTTCTTATTATTCATAATTGATTACCGTTGTTACGGTTGATTATGAATAATTATTAGGTTTTACCATTGCGGTCAATCACACAACATCCATGGAATTTTCACTATTGCGGTCAAAAGTAAATTATAAATTCTTCTTACTGTTGTGGTCAATTACCCATCATCCATACTACATGTTTTTCGCCTATGCATTTCAATTACAAACACATGCCGATTTCTTTCTCAAAGGCATAAGCCTTCAATTAATAATATCAATTAAGGGTGTTCAAAAAAACCGAACCGATTAAAAAAACCGAATAAACCGATTAAAAAATAAAAAAAACCACTCGGTTCGGTTCGGTTTCGGTTTAAAAAAGCTTAAACCGATTGAACCGGACCAAACCGAATTGATTTAAAAAAAGGTATAAAAAGAACCATCCCTAACTCTAAATCACTTTTTCCCTTTCCAGCCGCCACCCCCCTCTCCCTTTCCAGTCTTCCCTCCCCTTCCCCCACCCCTTTCCCCTTTCCCCAAAAGCGAGTGAACAATGGTTATCCAAGCCATACAATTTTGACACAATAGAATAACAATGGTAGCAATGTTTCAATATGCAAGTCGCAATCAAGAAAGTATCCTATGATTCCAGGCAATGAACTGTTCAATTTTTTCCAACCACTTGTATCTTGTGAGCTATTACCATAAAACAGTCGCTCTCCCTGCAGATCGTAAGTCTAGAGGCAAGGAGGGCTTCTAGGAGTTATTCTATTGTGTCAAAATTGTATCCCATGATCAAGAAAGTATCCCATGATTCCAGGCAAAGAATGGTTTTTCTGGTTTTTTTTTTGTAAAAAAACTGACCCAAACTGAACAAAACCAATTTGGTTTGAACCGGTTCTCGGTTCGGTCCGAGTTATATTAATAAAGAATATTATTTTTCGGTTTGGTTGAATTTTTTGGTTAAAACCGGACCGAATCAGACCGTGAACACCCCTAATATCAATACCCAATATAATTTAATAACCATTATAATTTAACAATTTCAAAAACACGTTTAAATAAATAAATAGGCAAGGGAGGGTCAATCCCTTACCTTGACTCCTATTATCCATGTTCCTGAGAAGTCGAGTCTCATCTTGCATGCCTCTCCTACAACTCCACATAATAATCACTATTACTCACCCATTCCAATATGAATTCCATCCATACCATCTTTCCATACAACACATTCAAACATAAGTTCGCAACCTAATTATTTTATGTATTTACACATAATCTATTCATAATCCATTTAGTTCTCAACACTCATATACATCGAAGTTTCTTTTTAATATTTCATAATTTTCACCTTTCTTCTCAAGCAAAGAACATGAAATTTATTTATTGAATCAAAACTCAATTTACCAACTTAATCAACACTATTAACATTTATCATATATACATATTTGCTGAATAACACAACTTAGTAATTTTTATAATACTCCTATTTTTTTTAATCAAATCACTTTGTTCTAAAATTACCGTAAAATCAAACACAATAATTTTATTCATTTCAATCATAATCGACACACTAACACATATCAAAGACATACAACAAACAAATATTCAATATGATTTTGACAATTTCTTCATTTCTTCTCATTATGGCCAACTATATATTTAGCAAGAAACATCCAATTTCTTCTTCATTTGTTTATTATCTTGAGTTATTTCTATCATATTCCATCTCAATTACCTCATTCTATCACAATTTCATAATATCCCCAATTACATACATGTACACAAATTAATACATCATAAAAGGTTCTTTTCCCACTTTTCTTTATTTTAGCAAAAACTTAGGTCTTGTTTTATTTGGCATCCTTTCAAAAAAAATTTAGCAAGTTTATAAAATTTCAAGTCTTCATAATATTTCTCAACTATCTGTTACATTTACTTATATCAAATGTCTTCTCATTTCTCAATTGAAAATTATATTCAACTACACTTAAGTCATAATTTACTTCGTAAAAGCATTTTCATCCATGAACATACAATGCATCTTAGTTAAAAGAAATTTCCCTTTATTATTTTCTTCATGACCGAAGATTATGGTTCCTAATTCCTTTAATACATTTTCTTGAAATCATCTTGCATGCTAATAACACAACAATCCATACCCATTTACATTTATTACATCCAAAACATCATTTATTATGTTCACCATTAACAAGATGACTTTAAACTCATTCAATAATGTTTGTTTTGCCCCATTACATGCATTTACATGCATTTAGTAGATTATACAAGATTTATTTCTCTTATTCCCTTACTTGGTCAAAGCTTAGGTTCCATTAGTTAATGATCTTCTTGTCTTAACATGTTTTTAAGCCAGTATCGCATTCCACAATAGTTACATTAAAAGTACATCCATTTAATTAGAACTAAAGTAAAATGTTATATATAAAAGGGTGTGTGTCTATATATATATATATAAAGTTGGTTGTTTCATCATTTTTCTTTATCTCAAGACATAATATCAAACCCTTAGAAAATAAAATTCTAACAATTAATTGACAAATTTTTACTTTTCCTTTTTAATGACAAATCTTGAATTTGATTCCATTCTTACATATGCAAGATCTTTTTTTTATATATATATACTTTCATTAAAATTCTCAATTTGACCATCCTCTTTTCATTTTATTTGGATCAATACTTTAATAAAAATAATTTTCATTTATTTTTTCTTATGCAATCAAATTTCTCCTTATATTATTTAGCCCCCATTCATTTTGGTCCCTCCTTTTTTTTTTTACCTCTCATTCGACCCCTAATTTTTTTGTTTTTTTCCTTTTTATTATTTTTCTATTTTATTACACATAACAAAAGTACTGAAAATTATGAAAAAGATGGAAAAAGGTTGAATTTCATTGAGAAAATATTTTTGAAAATCTATATCCTTGAAAACACAAAAAAAATTAGGGTTCAAAATGGGTTAAAATCACAAACACTTAATTGATAAATTTTTGAAAGCAAGTAGAATCAATTTCTATAAAATCAAATACTCTCAAATAAAAAACAAAATAAAGTACATCTATTTGATTAAAAATAAAGCAAAATGTTCAACAACCAAATAAACATATATTTTATAAAATCTAACAAAAACACTTAATTGGAATGGTTTGAAAATTTACAAACTAAAAAAAATAAAATTGGAACACTTCAATTGAAAAGATTAAAAAGTTTACATACCAAATATGTAATAATTTTAGTTTTTCATCATGATTTTTAGTTGTAATATGTTTAATTATTTTTTAAGAAATATTTTTTCCATGCATAATTATATAAAATAATATTTTTTTCCGAGATATGTCGATAATTTTGCATGTACACTATCTAGAATAAAAATAGAATTAACAAAAACCTAAAGCTTTAGGGAAAAGTAATTTAGAAATGTCTTGATTCACTATGAATTGAAATAATAAAATTATTACTTTCCCTTCTAAAATAACTACATTGTCTATTAAGGATAATTAGATCTTTTCACAGGATCCATTGATTATTTTAGAATTGATTGGAGATAACTCGATTTTTTGATATTTTTTATACATTATAATTTCTTAATTGCCCTTAAAAAATATTTAAACTTGGGGAATTTTTGGTATTTTACTTTTCATAACACAGTAAAATGATTGTATTGCCCTTAAAATCAAAATTTCATTACCTTGTCTTCAAGGGCTTATTCTTACTTTATTTTTGGTTTTTTTTTTTGTGTTATTATCATGTGATCCTAAGATACTTTAATATTTTAATAAATATAAAAAAGTAAAAGCTAGTGGCACATACATTGAACATTCTAGTGAGTAAGTCGCTGCATCATGTTTAAGTAGAGCCTATGATGGCTTATAATGGTTAAAAACAATATTTTTTTTGGTGTTTTTCAATTCATCATTACAGGGCTACCTCTTAGGTGGCACGAGTGATGTAATTTCCTCCAGTTTGGTGTTAGTTTACTTTTTTTTATATTTCTTTTTTTTTTTCTCTTTATTGATTCTCATGCTTGACTTTTTAAAATTTCACAACCCTTCAATTTGTTTTTCTTTTGGATTTGGTCTCTGTCCTTTCAATTAATATTTTTTATTTGAATTATCTTATAGAATTAAAATTTATTTTTAATTTCATTCTCCTTTAATTTTTAAGTTTGTGAGATTTTTTCTCCATTCTTTTGATTGCTATTTATTTTATTTGAGATCATTTTAATTTTTTTTTTACAATTTCATCCTCTATTTTTTATTGCTATTTGCTTACTTTGGTAAAACTTTTAAATTGATTTTTTTTTCTATTTTCAACCTTCAATATTGAATTAGACTTTTTGATTGAGTTCGAGTCTATGATTTAATAGGTTGTAAATTTTAAAGATTAACCCAAGTTTAGGAGATTTGTTAAAGTTTATTTTTTTTTCCTTATAATCTTATACTTTTTTAATTTCATCATTCAACATTAAATTTAATTGGAAATTAGGTTTCATTATTATTTTTTATTTGCTTTCTAAATGTTTTTTCACCAATCTTAAAATAACATTTGTCAGTCTTTGTTAAATTTAAATTTTATTTTTATTTTTTTGAATTAAATTAAATCAATTGCTTAAATATAAGAATATCATGCTCATTTCATTATTTTTTGGTTTGCTTAAATAAAGCTTTTTAGGGTCATTTTTTTTAAATTTTCAACCTTTAATATTTAATTGATTAAATTAGGCTCTTTGTTTTGTTTTGACTGAGGTTTCATAGGATTAATATAGTCTCATATCTTGGATTAAGGGTTAATCATAGTTGGCTCAGATCGAACTAATATATTACTGTTTTAATATTTTTTTTAAAAAAATATTTTATCTAATATATTAACATCTTAATATTTAATAGAGCGACCAAATACTTATAAAATGTAAAGTACAAGAATCGGATAAAACAAAATTTAGGGATCAAACTAACAAACAATTGAGTAGAGGGACCAATTGCAAAATTAAGATTTAAGCCCTAGAAATTCTAGCAGT
>Ga0325404_1009288_pt1 | contig 10016 bp, 9 predicted proteins | sample PopdelMetagenome_18_FD_205664 | JGI IMG/M metagenome (GOLD analysis project Ga0325404, IMG submission 205664) | Populus deltoides microbial communities from Bellville, Georgia, United States - Xylem-Control-R1 | ecosystem: Host-associated > Plants > Phyllosphere > Stem > Wood/Secondary xylem...
TTTTTTTTCTTTTTGTAAATCACCGTTTGTGCGTTCCCAGATAACGCAGCAAGTGCCCGTGTAAATCCACACAAAGGAATGGTTGGTAATTACAGCTGTAAGGGGCAATTGACACTTTCTATTATTACTCAACTTAAAGCCTTTCGCACCATGTTCCTGCTTTTGGTCCCGGAAGCATGACCTTTCCGATCTCTCAGTATCCCATTTCATGCTTTTTTGCAGGCTTTTCATGCTCCCAAGGCATACCCACATCATCAGGTACATTTTACCATATACATGCTCACTACTAGGCTCATCCCATCAACTTTCACTCTTCAATATAAACAGGAGAAATCCCAGAAAGACATTTACAGGAGACACATAGCTGGAGTTAATGATTCCAAACCATTAAGTTCAGCTAAGTTCATAATAGAATATATGCTGTAGAGCTTTATTGGTGGTAGTGACATGCATGCGTGAACTGTCCACATGAAGAAGATATTCTAGCTGTTTAATGAATTAAAAAGGCAAAGAAAAGGTGTCATTCTTAACCCAGAAAGGAGAAAAGCAAGAATAAACCGCACTGCATTCAACTTCAATGAAATAAAAAGAACAAAAAAACAGATTGGATGGTCTTGCGATATTAAAATGGCCGTCCCAAACTCAAACAAGTTCCCACATGAAAAGGCATATTGCCAAGCATGTATTGACACGTTGCATATGCAATAAAATCTACTTCCACCCCCGTTCTATCTGATGCAGTGAAGTTCAAAGGTTCATGAACATTGACAAGTTGCCTACACAGGCAACATTCAACAAAGATCAATCCACAATTGGATCTAATTTGATGCAATAAAGTTTAAAGGTTCCTGTTGCTTTGGAATTGACAGCACCCTTAACAGACAAAGTAGATAAACAGAGAACCGCGTGATTTTTTAAGGTAAAAGGACGTGCAATTTCCAAAAAGTTTCGTTCAAACAAAGACAGCCAACACAATCCCACCATCGTTAGAAGAGAGAACACGATAATGCAGATTGTGTCCCACGTAGTCGATTGATAATGAGTTTTTTCCTCTAAAGTAAGTAATCTCCTTGACTTACCAATCTTCAGTCACAGCACTGGTTAGGTATACAACACTGTAAACTACTGTATGATAATTAGCAGAACTTACAAATTCAAGAATTGGTGGAAACCAAAGAAAAAAAGCAACCATAGGGCTCCACATCATGACCTCTTTACCAATCTGAGAAAAGAGTTGGTCCACATGAACTGCAAACCAAAGAACTCAACAAAATTCCAATTTGACCTGTGTTTTTAGCGATTTTACTTACATTTCCTTTAAAAACTGTGCAGTTGGGATAGCATGGGGACAAGCTCGTCACTTGAAGGCCTATCTGCAGGCATTTCTGATTGACAAACAACAGCAATTCTCACTGCCATAAGCATCTCATCTTCCTCAACTTCTTCCCCAAGAAGACTCTTATCAAGCGCCTCTCGCGCCTCCCCTGCTTGTTGCAAATGTCGAAGCCAACGACCCAAACTACCCCCACTAGCTGTTTCCCCGAAGAATGGATCTGTAGGGTCTCTCCCAGTTAGCAAAACACCCAATATCATCCCAAAGCTGAAAACATCACTTTTATCCGAGTACCTATCGAAATTGGAAATATCCATTCATCTTTGTTATATAACCACATAAAGAAGTTTTAGCTTTAAAACAAAGCATGCATCAGAAATAAAAGAAAGCAATCATGCATATCGTAAAAAAATAAAAGCTAAAGATCATGGCTGAACACATTCTAAGCCCCAGCAAATTAGCATCAAGAAATCCCAATAAAAGCATACTGGGTGGAGACCTCTTAAAGGTACTTTAGCTAAGAGAGATTAATTTTGTTTATAAAGGTGCTTAGCGAATTCCATTTGCTTCCCATTCGTTTATTAGCGAGATTAGCTTTCACTTTAGTCAGATGATTCATCTTGTTTACAGCCTAATAAAACAGTTGAATCTTCAAAGACACCAAAGAGAGCCATGAAGCAAGTTAAACGTTAATATAATTAACTATCACATTATTAAGCTGCCAAAAGAAACGCAATAGTTAGAAACCATTCAGATGCAGAGACCATGCATAGTGATGAAGATGAAGCTCCCACATGTTTGAACTTTGAAGTATCACAATTACAAGTCATCGAGTCATGTCATAATTACCGCTGAATAGAAGTGCAACAAATTAATTTCATGTACCTGCAATCTTGGAAACACTCAGGAGCACTATATCCAGACGTAGTTCTATCCAAATTAGGCGTAAGCTTAGCCAGTCCAAAATCAGCCAACCTTGGTTCAAACTCAGCATCCAAAATCACATTCCTGAGCTTCAAATTATAATGCAAAATCTGAGGGGCGCATTCAAAATGAAGATACCTAAGCCCTTTAATAACCCCAACGGCAATCCGAAGCCGAACTTCCCATCCAAGTTGCAACTCATTCTCTCTCACTCTATTCATTGCATCTTCAAGACTCCCGGTTGGCACATAATCATAAACCAAAGAGAACCTATCTGGCTCGCGAACATAAGCCCTTAAACTCATCAGATTCCGATGTCTCAAACTAGCTAGCATTTCCAGCTCCTGCTGTATCCTTCTCTTTACTGATTTGCTCTGCCTCTCAGGGGAGCCAATCTCAAATGGCTCGAACCTCTTGACAGCAATGGTTAGCCCATTGTCCAGTGCAGTCCTGTAATACTTTCCATTGGAGCTTGAACCTAGCAATTGATTCTCATTTTCAAGAGCTGATTGAAGACTTTTAGGAGTGATTTTTGGAGAAAATATAACTGGGCCTTTGAGAATCGGAGTTCTCTTCATGTACCGGACCAAGAAACGGACTACAAAAGCAAAAACAACGGCTCCTATTAATCCAGTCAAGACTCCTAAGAAGATGCTTACAAGTATTCTCTTGAGTCCATTCTTGGATTGGGTTGGAGTAGAAGGAGATGGAGGTGTGACTTTACTACTTTCTTGACATTGTACACTTGCGTAGTACAAGCAAAGAACGAACACAAAAAGCAGTGAAGCTGTGACTTTGCTATTGCTAACTCGAAGACTGTATCTTCTTTTCTCCATTAGGACCTAAAAGGCCTCAAGACCTCCCACAGGACCCTATAAATGATACCACAAGCTCATCAAAATCTCCACAGCCCACATCTTCAAAACTCCTTATAACTCAAGATTTTCGCTTAAACCCAAGAACCATTAATCATAAAGCTTCAATCTTTAGCATTCTCAAGGACACCAACTCCAAGGAGCTTGAAAACAAGAAACCCAGGAGTTTCAAGAGGACCAGTTTCTTAAAGAAACCCCATCATATATATTAAGCCATATTTGTTAAGAGAACTTTTTTCCAAGTGCTGGAAACTAAGGGATAATATGAGATAAAAATCGAATCCCAACTCAAAATCTTCACCAGAAAGAAACCAAGAATCTTAACGTCACTGATTCCCACTTCTTCGGTGAATTTCACACTAAGAGAGCTGCACTCACACTGTACGCATTGGTTACTGCCCCCAAAATACACCACATTTCACCAAGGAAAAGGTCTTCAACAAACCCCAGAAACACAAAAACATCAGAAATGATACAATCTTCTTTTCTTCTAATAGTAAGTCAGAGTAGTGACTATTCGTTTTCTTTGACTACCTCAAGAACAAAATCAAAAGGCCCTCAACTGCCTGCTGTTATAAAGAAAGAAAACAGTTAATATAATACTAAAACAGTAGCAGATAGAGAAACAAAAAAGAACTACAGCAGCTACTTACTAACTAAAGCCTCCTCCTATGGGAGTCTTTTTCTTTTTCAGTTTCTCTCTCTAGAAAATAAACAACACATTCAGTGTGTGAGACTCTCTCTCTCGCTCGCTCGCTTTCTCGATTTTCTTACAAATGAGAGGGAAGGGGACTCTCAATCTTTCTTTTGTTTCTCTTTCTCACGAGGACAAAACTTGGTAGGGGTGTTAGAAAAGAAGAAGATTTCGTTTATAATATTTGTCTTATTTGATGATTCATCAAACTCGGAAAATATAAATATTATTAATGATAATAAATTAAAAATTTTAAAAACAAATATTGCGGATTAAATAATAAATTATATTTTTTAAAATCTAATTAACTCGATTTAACTTATATGTTATTTTATTTTTTTGTTTTTACATTTAATAAGATACAGAATTAAAATTTATTTTTATTTTATTTTAAAATATTTTTACTTTAAATTTCTTGTTTTTGGGTTTTCTAGTAAATTTTTTTAAGATAATAAAAGGTAGTTTATCTTTTTACCCGAGTAAAAAGATGTAATAATTTAAAGCATGAAAATTATATTTAAGGTATCATGATAATTATAATTAACAAGTTTGTCTAATATTATAATCAAGCAGCCCAAAAAAAAAAAAATTGAATAGATCATATTTTTTAATTTATAAAATATCCAAAAATAAATTGAATACAATTTTAAATCCATCCTCAACAATCCTAAAACTCGGGGTTCCCTTCCCTTCCCGCCTTTCAGAAGACCAGAGCAGAGCTGGGTCCATAGCCATGTAAGGACAGGCATCACTCGTGTCCTTATCACCAGGCCGAAAGCGAAACATCGAACTCTGTTTGGGTGCGAGCGAGCGAGCGACAGCGTAGAGGAGGAGTTCATTTGTTGATGTCTTGATGAGAACTTGACCGTTGATATGGCAAGGAAGGAACATCACGGGAATCTGTGCTGGAATGAGGTTTTTACTTTTTATGATTATTAAACAAATGCCACTGTCTTGTCGTAGGATTTGTAATTTTATATATTTCTTTTCTTTTCTTCACCCGAGAAGAAGTGCATTTCCCTGTCGTTCTTTCTTTCTTTCTTTCTTTATATATATATATATATTTTTTTTTTTTTGGTAAATTATTCCCTCAGTCACAGCTATTATTATTGATGCTATTGATGAATTTCCTCATATTTATCATATGTTGTAACAATACTCTCGTCTTCAAAAAATTCTTTCGTGAAGAATCAATTTTGAATTCTGAAAATTGTTTGGACAATTCTTCTAATTCTTTCCAAGGGGCATCCTCTTCAAATAATTTTGTTTACCTCATCACAATTGCAGCGGTTGCTTTTCTTCATCATCTTTCTATCCAAGACAACATGTTTAACCTTAAGACTGTCACCCTCATCTGTCAGTGGTAGTACTCAAGTAATAATTATACCATTGCCCGACTAATTAACGTTAGTGTTAGTTATTAATTGTTAACGTTAACCAGTCCCCTTTGCTGCTTAACTCATTACAGTGTCGTATTGCAGAGAACACCTCCCTTGAACGGTTGGGTTTAGAGACCTGGGCAGAGCAATTTCAGGGAGGACCAGTTCCTTTCACCCCCTTATCTTTTATCATCATGTGGAACGTTTCCTTCAATTGACTCCCTCAATCCTAACTACTCTTTCCTAAATCAATCACGAACCGGCTCCCTTTCTCAAGTCTGACAGCACTGCCGCGTATCAGGTCATCAGAGATATGGCTGGTCATCATACCACGGCTTTTCTTTAACCTGCACATGCCTGTCAGGTACGTTCAAGTGTCTAGTCAAACACAGGCTGCTGGGGACTCTTCCAAATTTCTCAATTCAATTCTCTCAAGTTGATTAAAAAAGTTGGCTTTCAGTTCAACTCCACAGCATTTATCTAGCACTTGATTCTAATTGAAAAATTTGCGGGTTTTTTTTTTTGTTTTTCTGGATGGTGCAAACTTCCATTCACAAGAAAGCTTCACTAGAATAAATCAAATGTACAAATACACAATGCCCTAAACCTAAATCTCTCAGCTCCACCACAAAAAGCAACAAAACAAGCTGATTAAACAAAACCATTTCACATAGCAGACCCTTTCGTTCTCACCAGGGGGAGGTTATCAATACAACCTTGACCGACTAATTTTGCAGAGATGCCCCTGGGGCAGGCATGCCAACCTACCACTCTCCTCTATTTCAAACCCTGCTTACATCTTCAATGGAGATTAAACTTAAAAATATACTTACAAAAAAAAAAAGCATAATACCACAGCCAATTTATGTTTCAACTCTCCAGCTTCATTGTAGTCACCAATCAAATATATTCCTCTTGAGCATGTCAACCATTTGAATCTGATAATAATGCAAGGACCTCACTCTCATCAAAGCCGGACTCTATGGCAAGCTCAAGCGGGGTTTTACCTTCACCATTAACAGCTCGTGGATCTGCTCCCCTGCAAATGCATTAGGACAATTTAGTAAAGCATTTCATAGATCTTAATAATGCTTTTTTTTTCCCTTGTAGGAAGCATGCTGGACAGAGTGATGCGCATATCAAAGATGATAAGTGATAAACTGCATGGCACATGCGTGATGTAATCATGACAAGACATGGATCAGTAAAATTCACCTTGAGAGGAGCAATTTTGCAAGGAAAGGTCTGCCTCTGAGAATACAACGGTGGAGCGGTGTCTGACCTCTAGAATCGGTTGAATTTATATTCGCACCATACTGTAAGAGGAGTTCTAGCATGCCAATGTCGGCTGTTTCACAAGCAAGGTGAAGCAAGGTACAACCATCTAGATCCTCTAAGGTCAGGCCTTCACTTGACCCTGCAAAGTTTAAAGAGCTAGTGGAAGACCTATCCAATGAATTCCCCGTTGAGTAGCTAGAGAGTTGTTCAGGGTTTGTCTGCTCTTGCAATAGCATCGCTTTAGCAAGTGTTAGGGAAGAGCTACAAAATGCTTGCTCATACACAGCACTGACATCTGCTTCATGATGAACAATAAGACGGTATACAGCCTTCTTGTCATTGGCACGAACAGCTTCCCAGATCTGTTGGGCCACTGATTGACTATTTTGATTGTCTCTAGGCTTGCGAACAAATACCTTTTCGGCATACTGTCATCCAAAGGAAACCAAGATTTCACTTCCAAGTTCTAACATGTCCACAATAGCTTATCCCAATCATAAAAAATAAAAAAACCATGAACAATTATCTGCAACTAAAAGAACAGATTCTAGAAGTGAAAGCTAGGGACAAAGTTATTAGTTAAACCTTTGCATGGATAAACTTCTCCTTTACAGATATAGAATCGGCAGGATTGGGTTTGCCGATAAAGAGCAGCTGTGGTTTATCGGACTTGAACGAGCTTCACCCGCAGAACATTCATGAATATTAGCAACGAGTAATAGAAGTAATTATATACAGCTTGAGATAAAAGGGAATGTTTGTTTCAATGATGGTTCTTTACCCTGTGGGGATGAGTTCAACCTGCAAGGCACTTCTTGATTGCAATAATTCCTCCCAGACTGAGTTAGCAAAGGCATTTCCCAGAGACTGGAACAAACCTATGACTGATGGCTCCCACACCTTGACATCGAGTGTAAGTGACCTTACCTGCAATTAAATTCAACAGGTTAAGTGCTGGACCGATGAACATACAATATTAATATCACCAGTACGAATTAACAATGGACATAACCAGAGCACCTTCAAGAATAGTGCTGTCCATAACAATAAGCATATACTCAAACCCTGTCTAATCTGCTAAGATAATTATCCAATTATACAGCAACTTTGCCAATTTATTTTAAGATGAAAGAGATGACGCTTAGGACCAGCATACAATCTTCTGGTTGTTGATAAAGTGAAAAGTGAAAAACAGTAGTAATTGACAAGTCAATCAAGTCATCCCGAAGTCTGTCCACCTAGCTAATATTCTTCAGGCTACTGAATCTGGTGTGAATGAAGGAAAATGATAGCAAACTGCTTTATTTAATGAGCTCGAAGCATCTTTCACAGATACTGGTCTATATTGCTGTCCAACAAGCGTTTGATACCACCCACATTCTTCCAACATTAATGGCAAGATGTTTATTAAGAAATAAGTATGGCTCACAAAGCATACTGCAAAAAATCAAATCTTCCAAACTTGAAAAGAAGTTTACCTTTGATATATGTACACCAAGATTACGATGAACACCAGAACATTCAATGCAAATAAGAACTCCAAGATTTAGAGATGCCCAATCTGGCTCAGGAGCACCGCAATCAGCACATTTATCATTTCCACAAACTCTTTGCAACACATCAATTGGCTTCTCAGCACTGGTTCGTTGCTGTTGCGAACTTCTGAATGCTCGTTCATGATGTAAGGCGGCATGGCTCCTCTCAGATGCATATTCATCAACAGCAGAAGGATCAAAATCAGTACTTTCAAATGAACTACTCTCACTGGCAGACCGATGATGACCACTTCCCAGGGGACTAGCCGAGAGACACTGAAATTTAACAAAACTACACTCATAAAAAAGTCTTGAGAATTAAAATGCCAACAATGCTCTGAATAGTTACCCTCTCAGGAGCTTGTGAGCTTAGCAGTGAAGCAATAACCCCTGTTATTTTTTCAATCCAATCCATTTGATCCAGTGCACTCTCTGCCTGCACTGACATGCATAAATAGGCATTGTTAAGGATCTATTGCAGAAAACATCCTTAATTACAAAACATCTTATCCGTCCCTGCCAGAAATCAACAATGGTGATTATATTTAAAATGCAAGGCAGCTTTTACTCCCAAGCCACATATACAAGATACATCCCACATCATACCTGCAATGTGTAGTTCTTTGTTGGTGAGATGATCCTGAAGCAAAATCGCAGATCTGACTGGTCAGCATCGACTTTGATTGTTGATGTAAGAAGGTTCACGGTGTGATGAGCAACAGACTTTTCATCATGCACTCCACCATGATGGTGAGAAGAAAGCCATCGACTTAACAATCCAGATCCAAGCTCAGAGCTGTTCCTTTGACCAGAAAGTTGACCGCCAGAACCCTATAAAATATATCAAGCATGATGAAAAAATCCAGTAGGCATCAAGAACAGAATAAACTTCAAGCACTCTATACATAAACTTATTTTTTCACATAATTACTCACTGAAGGTTTGCTGCTCTGTTTACGATAGTAATAAAGCATTCCTCGGCTATCAAGAACAAAAAATCTTCTTTTCCAGTCACCTCTCAAGCTAGAGGATCGTTTTGACAGATAACCTTGTCTGATTGTTTGAACCTGAAAGTTTGCTTCTTGTTTTAGAAGTAAAATTCACCCGGAAAAGAATGATCTGTAAAAGTTCCCTCATAGGTGTAAAAGTTCTACACACCTTCCCCTTTGCAGCGGATTGCATAACAGCCTCTATCATTTTGTGTGAACTTCTACCAATGGCTTGTATACCATCTCCATTTGGAGATCCATTAGAACCATTGGAAGACCATCTACTCTCACGATCAATTTGTCTCCTGTACTCTTGCATCCTTTCATTGAGAGATGCCTGCTCATAGTTAGATCTTTCCCTTGATTGTTGAGCATAAGTCAAAACCTGCAAAAACAACAAGAGACGTCTTGTTTCCATGAGTCAACTAAGAAAAGACTAGTTGCCATTTTTTTTCTTTTTTTCTTTACCATTGTGCTTGCCCTGTGCCATGTTCACCCAAGACCTTACAGTTCAACATACAAAATTAATGACATGTAGGAAGTCCAGAAAAGTTAAAAACTAACCAAAATCAATTCCCATCAAACAAATTTAGGCACATAAATGCAAGTTGAATACTTTGATATTAGCTAGTCATTGAGACAACCAACCCTGCCAAAGTCTCGCCTCTGTACACATCCTCATACTTGCCAATCCACAAATATTTACTCGTATAAAATAGAGCCTCTTCAAAATTGTAGGGGTCACCACACCAACCTTCCTCACCATTCAAACATCCCAAAAGCTAAGATTTATATTGGAGCACAAGATTGTGAAGCTTCTAAGATGGCCAGAGCTCACATATTATTGATGGTTGATTCTACGAAATGCCATTCACAGTGTAATGGTATTAGCTTCTTTGCTGGACTGTTGGTCTTCAGGCCTGCCCTATAGAAAAGAATGAATAAGGAGAGGCCTATCGATGAATAAGCAACTCGAATACATCTCCTTTCACCAACCTCCCTCGTCAGC
>Ga0325404_1009290_pt1 | contig 10015 bp, 10 predicted proteins | sample PopdelMetagenome_18_FD_205664 | JGI IMG/M metagenome (GOLD analysis project Ga0325404, IMG submission 205664) | Populus deltoides microbial communities from Bellville, Georgia, United States - Xylem-Control-R1 | ecosystem: Host-associated > Plants > Phyllosphere > Stem > Wood/Secondary xylem...
TGTCGATATTTTTTTTTAACTTGATTTTATCTATCTATTCTATAATTATATCTACCAAATCAACTAGAGTGATTAATACCACTTTCTATGTCATTGGATGTCTCCGAAGCCGAGGGGACAGGCACCGATCCTTAATCGTGGGAAAAAAATTGAAATATTCTTGCTCAATAAATTTCTCCTTTCAAACCAAATCATAAGTAGAGGTTAACTTGAGATTAGATCCGCATTGCCATGTTCATCAAGGCCAGCTCGAAATATCATCTCCTTGGTCATATCAGATTTATTAGGCCCCTAACTTCTCAATGTGATTGGATTCAGAATTGCAACTGCACATAACCTTCCGACCAAAATCTAGTGCCCCAATAATTTTGATCTGATATTTCCCAAGCCGTGTCAACTAGCATTCCTGTTCTTTGATTAATTGGGTTGTCGGTCGGGCAAATTGAGATTCGAGACAATTATATCGTCGTCTCCATGAAGTTCTTGAAATAATTGACACAGCTTATCTGTAGCGTAATTTGGTTTAAAGTTTAAGGGATCTTGGCATAACACTAGCTTGGTAGGAAGTTCAAGGGACTTGGCATAACACCCTAGCATGCTCGTAACGCCCCAATCGTTCCCAAAGAGTTGGCTCAGTCGGGGAGGAAAAAATTAATTCAGTTCGAAAGTATCAAGTTCAAGTTTTGTTATCGATTGACACACACACACGCGCGCGCGCGCGCACACACACATTTTTGGAACAAACATGGGATTGTTGCTGAATTCTTCTTTCTTGGGGTTTTGAGAAGGCCCCAAGCTCCAAAAGAAACCAAAAGCATTCATTACATAGCCAGCCAAGCAGGCTCTAAATCCTCTAACATCAAGTATTTGAACTTTGACTTCGAGCACATTTTTGGAACAAACATGGGATTGTTGCTGAATTCTTCTTTCTTAGGGTTTTGAGAAGGCCCCAAGCTCCAAAAGAAACCAAAAGCATTCATTACATAGCCAGCCAAGCAGGCTCTAAATCCTCTAACATCAAGTATTTGAACTTTGACTTCAAGCATCTTCCTGTCACTTTTGAAAGCCGGACTCGGTACAGGCCTGGTTGCAGGCCTTATTGCTTCCGTCATAAAATAGCTAAAACTCTTTAATAATTCTTTAATAAATCAGGAAAGCATTTTGTTTTTTATTTTATTTTTTGTTGGGTTAAAAAAAAATGTCGATGGCTGCCTCTGTTCTAATGTTGCCTTCGCAAGCATGATGACTGGCCAGTGGGTAAAAGACATATAGCTTGTCAGCTTTCTAATATCAGGATGGGATTGCTTGATTGAGAACACTTGTGTATATATATGTAGATGGTCAAATTTTGTATTTAAAAATTTACTTTCTCATACCAGAAGGGGAGAAAGTTAATCTGAGCATTTTGATTCTCAAAATCCGGGCGAATCCATGTTTTTGTGCATAGAAGATGCATATGAAGCAAGTCTGTTTTCTTTCTTTAGTTATAAAACCCAACTCGAGATCAACTCAGCCCAAAAAAAATCCATGTTGTGGCTGAGCAGATTGCCTAGCAAATTAGTGGGGCAACCCAAGCTATGCTTTTTTTAAATAAATAAAAAATCCCTTTAAGGGAATGATTTTTTAAAACTAAAATGACCTAAAAAAAAAAAAAACAACAATTTGAAGTAAAAACCTAGACTATGTTTTGGATTGGTATGTCACCAAGTTCATCCGCTAGGTTAGACCGAGTTTCATGACTAAGATGTTTCACTCACTCAACAAAAAGCAAAGCAATGCTCCGAAGATCATTCTAACATCTGCAGGCTGCAATGTTGTGGATTCATGAATCAAGCCTAAGTGCTAGAGATGATATGTATAAATAAATGGGTGTATCTGAAGAGTTCGGACTAATATTAGCAATAAAATACAATTAATCAAAATTCAAGTATCATCAATGCAATTAACCTTAAATCAAGCAAAAGCAAGCACTAATCATTTCATTGATGTATTTATTTCTAATTAGTTCAGTTACTCTTTTATTATTTCAATAAAACCCTTCGTAAACCATTACAGTACACCAAAGAAGCAGATCTTACACATAATAATAATAATAATAACAATAATTTATTAAGCACTAATTAAAAAATAAAAGAAAAGGGTTTAAAAATTAAAAGAGCGACCTGACTCGCCGATTCTGGCGGGCTCCAGAACCAGACTCATCGTGAAACCAGCCAACCGATTTCTGGGCTTCGAAGACAATCTGAGAAATGCCTGTGAAGAATAATAACAACACAATTCATTCAGATTCGGAATCTCAAAAATGATTAGATGAAGGAGATGATGGTGGTGCAGGCAGACAGACAGACCTTGTTTGACGGTGCGTTTGTTCTCGCGGATCTCTTGAACAGTAGCGGAGATTTTCCAGTAGAGAGGACGACCCACGTAGAAGAGAACGAGGATGGCTAGAATCCCCACCACTACCCTAAATATCACTCTTGTTGTCGCTGATGCCATCTTTTTTTGGTGTTGCCGTCGTCTTGGATTTGGAAATGGGAACCGACTGAAACCCCCGTGTGCGTGTATAACATCATTATAAATAAAAAAATATTTTAAATATATGGACATTCATTTAAAATTCTCAAGGTACTTGACTTTTGAAAAAAAAAAAACAAAAACTATAAATTATATCGAATGATTTGATGTTTTTTTATTTAAAAAGATTTAATTGAGGTTCTTGAAATGGATTAATACATTTAATTTAATTTTTTTTTATAAAAAACATATCTTTAATTCATCTCTCTCCTCACTTTTCTTATTTATTCAACACCAAGAGGCCAACTTTCATTACATAAAAACCTTGCATCAATTTCCATGGAAAAGTAAAACATTCAAAGGACACCGAAAAAGATTAGTAAAATATCAATTTATTATGATATAGAAAAATACGCCTCCATTTTATTTAATATAAGGTAGATGTCTTTATAATTATCAGCCCTGTGCTAGCTTATTTTCACCTCTGACCAAAACCCTTCATTTATGTTAGTATTTTGAGCTGAATTTTTTCATAAATTTCAATGAGAATCCGAATTGCCCTCAAGAATAGTTTCAAAGTTTTTTAAGAACGTAAAGTATTATTATTTCTTTTCATTCCAAGGCAGGAAAATGGACGAACATTACATGATTATGACTTTATTTGAGGGGGAAAAGGGCAAGTATGATTACAGAATGTGCAGGCTGCAGGAGTGTAATGAGCTAGCTACATAGAGAAAGGTGGCTGCAGCACCCAGCAGTTCGTAACCAGAAACAATGTTATGAGGCTGCTGAACTCATTGTCACAATTAGGTTTATATACAAGCCGCATCAATGACACCAAACAAAAAAGAACCTGATGCTCTTTACCTTCACCAACTGCACGTTTCATTTTGTTTTAATGGCAATAGATCACATGCTATGGAGAAGAGAACCAAAATCATGTATACAAAACAATCAACTTTTAGTTATCTAATTCCTAGAGAACCCACCTCTGTAGACCTTCATCTTGATGGAGCAGGTGCTTAACCACAGCCGGGAAATTCCCATCTGGCAAGGACACAGTCCCGTGAAGAGCTGACGATCATAGGGTAAAAAGGATGCCAACTACAATCTCTTACAAGACCTTCATGATGATCAAGTGTTGCAACTAGGGCTCCACTCACCTACATACAATATCGAACTTATCTCATTTGGCTGCATCAACTATGAAATAAAACATTACCAAAGGAATACAACGTTGATTTTGAAGAAGTGCGCTGATTCAAGTACATACCAGATCATAAATATAAACAGAACAATCACTAGATCCAGTGTAGATGTACTTCTGGCCGGTGCTGCAACACAAGTGATAATCAAATTGGTGAAACCCTTGCAATCATCAGCACATAGAAACAAACTATCATGATGATAAAGTAATGTCCCAAATCAGACAAACTGTTGAACAGGCAGTGTACTGGGTAGGTCCTGTCCCCTTTCACCTAGAAGCTAATTTCAACAGACACATTTTATCGTACTTCACCAAATATTGACACAGTAAAAAATGTTACCGATGGAAAACTTACAGCTGCCAACTAGGTAATAAGACTCCAAGTTGTTTTTGTGTTTCTGCTAAGCTAATTTTAGGGTAATCTGAACAGTAAATCCAGATAAACAGAAAGAATAACACCTTGGGTCAATCCTTTGACTGACATCAGGCCTGGCTCATGGGAAATTCAAGACAGAGAACATGAATTTTAATGGCTCAAAATTAAAACATGTATCGGCACTGAGGCAACAAAGCCAAATTTAATTGACTAGTACCTATATTCCGGAGAGAAGTAACAGCGAATGAGCGTGCGCAGGATTGAATGACCTCTGTAAGTAATTAATGACTGATCACGAGGATGCTTTAATGTTTTTGCATGGGGTGGGCACTCCATCCATCTGTAATCCAGTCAGAATATCTACGCTTTGGAGTGCTGATTGAAAAGACAAGTCAGTAGCAAAATTGATCTCAGGAGAGCGTCAATCAATTCAGATACAAGTAATTCATATCCTTTCCAAAATCTGGGTAGGTTAAAAATTCAGTCATTTCACACAATAAACTCAAAACACGCTCAAGCAATGCAGTTAGGTGCATGAAGCAATGTAAATTAGAAATACGTATGCTCACCCCCCACCCAAAACCTTTAATTTGTTAATTCATCATCAAAAGTCCATTTGCTTTTATTGAAAATCCAATCTTCTTCATTCAGAAAAATAATTTTATAAAAATATGTAGAACAAGGCCTCCATAGCCAAGTTGGAGGATGCTACACACTAGAGATGACATACTGTAAGAGTAAACATCTTCTGACCTAATTCCAAACTATATTTCATTTTTTTCAGGTTTATGTTAAGCTGCAAAACCAAAATAGAAAATTGCTATTGCAGTTGCCTGTTAACAATCCAACCCATATTCGATAAATTGAACAACATGCAACTCCAAAATTGTTAGCATCGATCAGTTTGAATATCTACTTCGCTCCACTGAAGCTTCACCATCAACCAAAAGTATTAACTACAAGTTTGTCACATGGAATAAGAATTTGAAACGATCAATTCCTAACTAGAATGGTTTAAAAATATAGCATAGTAATATAGACATAGAGGAAAGACTTGAAGCAATTAAAGAGCATATAAGCAAAAATCTAGGGGATGTGTGTGCAAGTTTGTGTTGGGAGAAGGGGAGAGGAAGCAATAATCTTACTAATCTTTGGCGTTAGAAGACATCTTTCGAATATCCCATAGTTTGGTAGTTTGATCTTTTCCATTAGAAATAAAATACCGGCCATCTCCACGACTGTCTATGAATGTAATGCCTTCTAGATGTCCCATCAAGACCCCTGCTGCTTTCCCTTTTGAGATAAAGCATCGCCTATCCCACACCTGTAGAAGTTAAAATAAAAGATGAGTGAAAATTCTTTATTAAAAAAAAAATACCAATTAAGAGATGCAAAATTAGTGCCAAGTTAAATTTCTGCAGGCTTGAAAAGGCATCATTATTTATTCAAAATGGCTTAGTTTCTGGTTAGCCTTATATGGCTTGAGACAAACTGACAATTGTAGTAGCATACAGTAGCTACCAAGGCACCAGTAATAAAAATTCTGCTCGACCTACAGTGAGGCAGCTGCAAACTGGTTAAACAAGAAAGAATATCGTGTAGCACTTTGGAACATGATGACCTAAATCTTCAAAGTCAAATGGATAGCTTTTACCTTACAGCGGTTATCATCACTTCCAGAATATAAGAGATGGCCAGCTTCATCCACAAAACATACCATGTTAACATCAGACTGCATGAGAAACAAAAATAAGATCATGACATACCCAAAAACACTAAGCCCTGTTTGAGAGTAAGTTGCAAAAATTTAACGTCTGCATTTTAATGACTCTTGCGAAGAAATAGGTTCACAGATGTTCCATGTAAAAGTTCACTGAATATAGACCTACCCTGCATTCAAAAAGGGAAATGATAGAGAAGGGGAGAAAGGACAGCACGAAAAAGAAAGGAAAGCATCAACTTTTGTGCAGGTAAGAGAAATAATGATGCAACTGTATGATTTAGTGTAAACTTCACTTGAACCCATGTACGAAAAGCAACAGACTTGGCTTGCTGCTTTCTTACTCTAAAATATGGACTGATGAATATGCCATATGACTAATTTTTCTAACAAATTAAAATTGAGAACAAAACAAAATATTGTCTTTTGCAATGCACAATAGATCTATCAGTCAATTGGTAGGCAATGGTTTGCGTTTTTGGTTGCAAAGGAATCAGATAGACAATTTATATTGCATTTATGTCTATAAACTAAAAATACTGAGAGGTAGTAATACAAGAGGGAAGTCGCTTACAGATTGTCTAGATGTAACTCAAACCTACTTAATAAATTCCCAACAAACAACACATTCTAAGTTTCAAAAAATCAATATACCACGTATGATGAAACGTACAAGTATGATACCTTATGTGCAGGAACTCGGAGGCTGCAACTATTTGCTTCGAGATCATAAATATATATTGAATTATCACTACTTGCAGCTACAAGCTCTCGCCCATCAGTTGAAAACTTTACAGAGAAAATCCCAAAGTCATCATCATCGTCATCATTGCCAGAAAAATTCAAACCATCATGAATTTCCTGCATGTGGAAACTTTGATGTGAATGAAACCAATGACCATATTCTCTTTGTAAGATTTAAGTGCTCAAATCTTAATTGATCACTTTGTGGCACTAAAACAATGTAGAAACAAAATGCATAGGACCAAGTTATATTCTTTAAAATTCCCTAGGAAATCAATGGCTGTCTATAAGAGGACAGCTAAGTGAGCCATAGCTCAAGGTGCTGGATTGCCTCTTTGTAGCACAAAATGGTGTGCTCCAGTGAGCATCATGACCATGGCTTGATATTTAATAGCCATGATAACATGGCCACCCGTCAAGAATAAGGACTACTTCACAGTGCTAAATAGCATCTAGCCAAACAATTGTGCCCTATAGCACACCAAATAGCACACATCATACAGACACTCAAGCCATGGGTAGAACATCCAATACACTCATTGCATAAATTAAATAAATAAAATTATCCCACTCATTGCATAAATTAAATAAATAAAATTATCCTATCTATCACTGTTTGTAACAGCAATACAACATGTTAATTCTGAGATGATGATCCAAAGGCATAGTTATGTAAGATGAAAGCTAATATGAGAACAGCTGAAAAGATTTTAGCCTCTTCATCCTACACTGAACGATAACATATAAATATAAGAAACTAAGAAAAAAAAATCCACAACAAGCATGGCACGTGGCACACATACCGTTACATTTGCCAGTGACTCTGTTGCAGCAGATTCAATATTCACAATATGGACAACAGGTGACAAACTAGCGTACACCTGCACATTAAAATTGAAGGTAAATGGAATCAACAAAGAAATGCACTGTATCCAAGTTATAAAATTAAATCTCATTGCATGTCCAGTCTACAAATCAGTTCGTCCCCAACGAAAAGTGGCATGGTTAGACACAAGTGGAAGATCCTGCAAATTATATTTGCGATCGGATAGAAGCCCAAAAGATAATCCAAGTTTTATCTTCTACCCTATATGGTGCAACTATTTCAAGTATTGCATAAATCCTGGTAAAATCAACAGCAACAGTAAAAGCCATTAGACAGGAAAATAAGGATGAGCTGTAAGCAATTAATAAAATTATGCTGGCCAACAACAAGCCCAGTTCCAAAGTTGGGCTAAGTTGCAGTATGCCATTAGACAAATTGACTTATTGTAGACAAACAAAAAGATATAAAGACCTAAAACAACCAAGTAACCCTTTTTTAAGGCTGTTTATGCCAATATAAAAAATTACTTTACAAGGGAGCACTTGAGCCGTGTCCATAAAAAAAAATGATATCCACACAATCCGGAATTCAAAGAGATTGAATCTGAAAATACATAGAGAGATGATCATACATTCTCACAGACACACTCACACACAAGAGCAACAGGGGCACATGTCATAGACAGGACACGATATGCGCAATATAGCAAGATTCAGCAGGCTTATAATCCACCAACCTGTATGTTAAACAAAATCAAAGAAAATTTCTGCTCGGTACTTAATTAATTTGGTAACAGGTCATAAAAGAGGTGGTCCACCAAAGAGACAGTCCTCCACTAAACCCAGAGAACCTGCATTAATGCATTGAACTACAGTATAATAAACGATGAAAAGGCTCCAGTAAACCCAGAGAACCAGAACTAAGGCATTGAACTACACTATATGACTACAATAATTTACTTCCTATCTTAGTAATAAATAAACATCTTTTTTCCATCTAGAATCATCAGAAACTTACAAGATAGTGCTGATTGGGGGAAAGACATGCATCAGTGATCGTCCATCTTAAACTTTTGGCTAAAATGTCCTTCTTAACTTTCCATCCCTTGTCCACATTATATATCCTAATGTGGCTTCCCTGTTGTACAAGAAAAGTTCTTACTCAAAAAATAACGTTACAAACAGTCCCATTAATTTAAGTATCCTCAACTATTTATGAAGTGGCCGAGAATAATAACTTTATTTTCTGCCCGAAGTAAATGAACAATACCTGACATCCCGCAACGAAAAGAGTACCATCATCTGAAAACTGAGAAACATAAGTCCTACTATCCAACTGGTCTACCGTGCAAGGACCATTTACAGGCAAATATCGACTTAAAACATGACAACTATCTGCGGATGAGAATCTCCCTCTTCCGGAATAGTTACCCTCTCGACCAACCAACATTTTCATAGTTGAGACGGGCAGCCTCGACCTGCCAGGCATGTCCTTGCTCAAAAGCTCATGAGGCCGTGACCTAAGCTTTGTGAGTTGAGCAATCTCATGATAAAAAATCTCATTGGGTCCTTGACTAGAAGAGGATCCCTCGGCAGCAACTTTATCATCACATTGATCAGTAATCTTATGTATCCTATTCATGTTAGCCTTATCATCAAATTCCTTCAATAAACCACTTCTAATTTACAGCCATGGATGCTGAAACCCTATGAAGTTACTTATTATCAGCATAAACAACAAATCAACTGCCCCACTGTCCGTCAAATCCTGCGAAACAGAACCATATAAGCAAAAGAAATGAAAAGGAAGTTTTTCATTATTTGAAGAATCAAACGAGTATCTAACCATCGAACTATATAAATTCAATACCTTAAGGCAAGAAAAGATTACAACTTTGAAATTTTCTCCACTCAAAGCAAACAGATTACATAAATTAGCATCCAAACATCAACTTTATTGGAAAAAAAGAGAAAAGAAATGAAATTAAAGTAGTGAACTGAACCTAAAATTCCCACTTCATATTGGCAATCAATCAATATATATGCATGTAAGAGAAAATCAAATGAAAAATAAATGAAGTGGAGAAGAAAAATAATTCAATACCTTTATTTAGTTGAGATAATAAATTGTAAAATAAATATTAAACAAGTTATAAGTAGGACCGTAGTTGTCTCTTTAGTGTTTGATGATCAGGATTCAGCAGTTGAAATGAAGGAAGCCTGGCACAAGTCATAAGAGCAGAAGCAGTCCCAGTTAACCAGTGATGTATCTAAATTTAACTGATCTAAAAAACACCTTTTAAATACTCAAAAACTCAACGTTTCCAGACCCAGCTCCAGTAGAAAGAGCCCAAGCACTTATGGGTTCCATCTAGAAAAAAAACTTACCCTCTCATGAGCTTAGTTTTAAAAAAGAATCCAGTATTATAAACTAGTTTAGAAAAGGAACTAACGCTCAGGTTAAGAGTGTGTTTAGTATTGTGGTTGTTGTTGTGGTTGTGATTTGAAAAAAGTTGTTTTATAAAAAGTACTTTTAGTTGAGGTTGGTTTGAAAAAATAGGTGTTTGGTTAAAACTGTGGTTGAAATTGAGGTTGAACAAAAAGTAGTTTAATGTGTTTGGTTAAAAAA
>Ga0325404_1009291_pt1 | contig 10014 bp, 7 predicted proteins | sample PopdelMetagenome_18_FD_205664 | JGI IMG/M metagenome (GOLD analysis project Ga0325404, IMG submission 205664) | Populus deltoides microbial communities from Bellville, Georgia, United States - Xylem-Control-R1 | ecosystem: Host-associated > Plants > Phyllosphere > Stem > Wood/Secondary xylem...
TGTTTAAATTTGTTTCACGCATGCCTGTGCTTTTCTGTTTTTTAATTCCCTTAAAACTTGTTAGATGTTTTAAATCTCATCGTAATTGATTTTTTTTTAATAGACGTTACTAGTCTAGGTACGTATGAATCCTAAGCTTAAATCTGAGTAAGGATGTGATAAATATTTTCTAAACTCAAATTTCGAATCTGCATCTGAGGTCAGAGGTGCCACTAGGGTGAATGCTCAGCTTCAAAGTTCGAACGATTTCTCCCAAAGGTTACCTTCTCACTTTCCAATGAAGATTCATTGATTAGGTTGAACCTAGCGGGAAAAAGTCATTTTGCAAAGTCCTTGCTCAGATCCGGAACAGAACTTTCTTCTTTTTTATAATTTTTAAATGTAATGTATTACGTAAAGTTGCCAGAGTACGATTAACCTTTGGATTTGAAATCACTGCTTATATACCTGGTATTGGCCATAATTCACAAGAACATTCTGTAGTCTTAGTAAGAGGGGGAAGGGTTAAGGATTTACCCGGTTCTATTTACCTATTTTTTTTCATGGTATTTTTATTTATATCCGGACGCGGCTGTTGCTCCGCGGCGATACGGACTCGACCCGCTCCTACCCACCCCGGGGTACCAGAGTAGTAGATGCGCTTAGTTACCAGTCACTATTCCTAAATAAAGATAAGGAACTTCTCCCCCCTTAGCTTAGTCATAGGTAGGTTGGCCCGGATTCCTTCCCTTCCATGCAGTGCCCCTTCCTTGAATCTCCCTCACCCCATACAAAGGAAATCTCATCCTTCAATTTTATTTGCTTCTCGATCAATCTCTTTGACGTGGTTAATAACATGCTTCATGTGTTCTTTCATGATAAGCTTGAAATAAAAAGTGTATAGACTCACTTTAAAGTACAAAACTCAAACTGAGCTTGAGGCACGAGAGGATCAAGATGGCTTCTTAATTATCAGGTTAGATCATTTTTCATTTATTCCTCAAAATACCAATAATTAATAATGTCATGTCAATATTGTAGGATCATGGTGTAGAACCCTCACAGATTCAAGAAGAGGCACCCCATGTAGAGGGATGGGAACAAGAGATTCAGGAAGAGATATATATATATTTTTGTTTGTTAATTTTGAGTTTCAGTCTTATTTAAAGATTTTTGCATGAGTTTTTCGTTGTTCATTTATTTTTAATGTGTATATATATATATATTAAATTATGAAGATTTCTTAGTATTGATTTTCAACACTATATTCTAAGTTTCAAACTAATTAAATCATATAAGGTAAATAAGACAGAGAAATAGAATGAATTAAGTTAAGTAGTGCTCCGGTCAATTTATTAATAATTATATTAACAAACTTTTATGCTTTCTAGTAGGTACTTGGTATTTTTATTGATAAAAAAAAATATTCTTAATGATTGAGAAAGTATAAAAATATATTTATTACTTGGATTTTTTATTTATCAAAGATGTAATATTTTATATTTTTTTCTCTTTTCTAGTCACTAACTCAATTTCCAAACATAAAATATTTATACATCTGTGGTTGTTATTAGAAACTGTTGATATGAATAAAACATTTCATTTTTTGATACAAAATATGCAATATATTAATGGTTTTTACTGTTGATTATTCAAATGCTCTTTTTTTATCATAGGTACTGGAGGAAGCTACAGATCATATCGTAGAACTCCCAGAAATTCAAGAAGATGTAACCGAAAGAGACACTGGTAACTCAAGATGTATCGCCCACTATGTTATGTCTTTTGTACTTAATTAGAGTTTTTGTGCAATGTCCTATTCGATAAAATTTTATATTGTATGTGTTTATTATCTTTCTCGTATTGTTTCTGTCTAAGTTAGTACGTATAAAAGCTCACGATTTCTAAACTCCTTTGATGGTCTCTTGTGTGTTTGGGTTTGAATTCAATTTTATTTAGAGATTTCTCATGTTTTTGTGAATTTTTTTTTTCTTTGTTTATTTTTTTTAATGTTCAGTAAACCTAAACTACACACACTCACACTAATGCGGCCATGAATAATTAATTAAAAGTTGAAGTTTATTATGCAGGGGAAACATTGGTTCGACGTTCTACACTTGACATTCCAATGCATTGGAGTCGTGTTTGGTGACTCAGGCACGTCTTCTATGTATGTGCTGGCGAGCACCTTCCTCAATGGTATCCAAGACCCTGATGACATTTTAGGAGTCTTATCGGTCATTATCTACTCCATCCTTACCATCACAATCAGAAAGTACACATTTATGGTCTTATCCGCCAACCATAATGGAGATGGTAAACTTAAATGTCATTTCATATTTCATATTTTGCTCATTTTTCTTTATACATATATTGAATCCTTGCACTTAATCCCTTTAAGTATCTTATTCATCTATATCTATTGTTGTTAAGATTATAGTTTAATGATGAGAATAATTAATATATATGTTTATTTTTAATGAAATTAGGATCTACTATGTAAATTCTAATCCAAATGCGAAAAATGATCAGCATCTTTAAACAAATCTTGATTCAATGATGAGAATAATCAATATAGTATTATGTGAATTGAATCAAGATTTGTTTATAAATGCTGATCATTTTTCCTGTTATCTTGGATTAAAATTTACTTGGTAGATCCTAATTTCTTTGAAAATGAACATATATATATTGATTATTCTCATAATTGAAATATAATCTTAACAACAAAAGATGTAGATGAATAAGGTAGTTAGAGGGATCAAGTGCAAGGATTCAATATATGTATAAAGAAAAATGAGCAAAATATGAAATATGGAATGACATTTAAGTTTACCATCTCTATTATAGTTGGCGGATAAGACCATAAATGTGTACTTTCTGATTGTGATGGTAAGGATGGAGTAGATAATGACCGATAAGACTCCTAAAATGTCATCAGGGTCTTGGATACCATTGAGGAAGGTGCTCGCCAGCACATACATAGAAGACGTGCCTGAGTCACCAAACACGACTCCAATGCATTGGAATGTCAAGTGTAGAACGTCGAACCAATGTTTCCCCTGCATAATAAACTTCAACTTTTAATTAATTATTCATGGCCGCATTAGTGTGAGTGTGTGTAGTTTAGGTTTACTGAACATTAAAAAAAATAAACAAAGAAAAAAAAAATTCACAAAAACATGAGAAATCTCTAAATAAAATTGAATTCAAACCCAAACACACAAGAGACCATCAAAGGAGTTTAGAAATCGTGAGCTCTTATACGTACTAACTTAGACAGAAACAATACGAGAAAGATAATAAACACATATAATATAAAATTTTATCGAATAGGACATTGCACAAAAACTCTAATTAAGTACAAAAGACATAACATAGTGGGCGATACATCTTGAGTTACCAGTGCCTCTTTCGGTTACATCTTCTTGAATTTCTGGGAGTTCTACGATATGATCTGTAGCTTCCTCCAGTACCTATGATAAAAAAAGAGCATTTGAATAATCAACAGTAAAAACATTAATATATTGCATATTTTGTATCAAAAAATGAAATGTTTTATTCATGTCAACAGTTTCTAATAACAACTAGAGATGTTTAAATGTTTAATGCATGGAAATTGAGTTAGTGACTATGAAAGAAAAAAAACATAAAATATTACATCTTTGATAAAAAAAAAATTCCAAGTAAAAGCTGTAATTTTTTGAACCACGATGTTTTGATTTTTAGGTGAAATTGGCAGGTTGGTGTTTTGTTTTTTTAGGAAGTAGTGTTTTTATAATTAATGGGTTTAATTGGTTGGTAATTGTGTTAATTATAGAGCTAGGTGATAATGGCACGAAATGTGTTCTCTTCTGGATTGTGGTGCTATTTTATTTTTTAATCTAAATTAGCAAAGTTAAAGTATGCTTTCTTATACACAAGTAAAATCATAAGCAATTCAGAAAGTTATGCATGTTTAAAATCACTAAATTTTGCAAAGAAATTTAGGTTTTTCTTCATTTTTTTTACGCACTCATCCTTATACTTGCCAACTGAAAAAGAAATCATCACTTATTTATTCACCTTAACAACACCACATTCATTCAACCATTGAAGTTGATAGGGCCTCTCAGGTTTTATGGTATTCAATCCTAACTTTCTAACCAAAGTAACACTAGCAACATTAGTACAATTACCACTATCAATGATCATACTACATACCTTATCATTGATTAGGTATCTAGTATGGAAGATGTTCTCCCTTTGTTGCTGCACATCATCCTCCTTAGTCTGAACACTGAGCGACCTTTTATTCACCAAAACTTTATCACCAACAACATACTTTAAATTACTAACATCCTTAAGTGGTGGCATGTCATCACAATCAGACTCCTCACTAGTGCACACAATCTCCCCACCATCCCTTAGAATCATAACTCGATGGTTTGCACACTCTGATGCATAGTGTTCCAATCCCTGACACTTGAAACACTTTATATCATGATTACGCTTTGGTTGGACTTCTCCCTTAAGTTTTTGATCACTAGCCAAAATCTACTTCTTCATGGATGTAGGTTCGACAACCTTAGAACTCACCAAAGGCTTCGATGGTGCATTACCCTCTCTCCTATAATTCAACTTCTAACCCGAAGAAGACCCTGAATAAGCTCTAGATCGTGTACTACCTTTTCTTTTCAACTGTCCTTTAACCTTAATTTCCAAATGCACTAACTCTTCAAATTCAACATAAGATTGTAACCTCACAACATTAGTTATGTCTCTATTCAAGCCATTCAAAAACCTAGACATAGTAACTTCCTTATCTTCATTAACATTAGCTCCAATCATAGTCACCTATAATTTTTTTTGATACTCCACACTCTTACTACCATGTGTAATCATTTGTAAACGATTAAACGACTCCCTATAATAGTGTTTAGGAACATACATCTTCTTCATTATTGTCTTCAACTCCTTCCACGTACTAACTGGTCTTTCTCTATTCCTTCTTCTTTCTACCACCAATCTCTCCCACCAAACTATGGCATAATCAGTAAACTCTACTACAATTAACTTAACCTTCTTTTCTTCAGAGTACCTATCGATGTCAAAAATCATCTCCACCTTTTTTTCCCAATCTAAGTAAGCTTCTGGATCAGTTTTTCCCTTAAAGGCTGGGAATTTTAACTTAATACTACATTACCCTATTCATTAAAATCCCCTTTATACTCAAAATCCCTATGTGGCTGAATATGTCCCCTCCTTGGTTGATTCTCATACCTCTCTCCCTTATGTGTACAAAATCCACTACCACAGTTAAGATCATCCTCGACTTCATCTGGAGAGTTTCTAGCAACACTCTCCTTCTTCCTAGCTTTTCTACCCTTTTTACTATGTCCCCATCAGACCTAGTCTTTAATTTTTCAATCTTAGTCATCAGCTCACCAAACATAAATTTCATCTGTTGTTGTATTCTCGAAAGCCAATCTTCTGGGATTTCACCTTCCTTTTATGACACATTGTTAGAAGACATTTTTTTTAAACCTATAAGAAAATCATTAGCAATAAAAATAACACCTCACACACTCGTGTTTCACACAAATTTATAGGCTTTTCACTCTAATATGCTCCCTACGCCTTTTTCCACTGAAATTGCCTTTATTTAGTTCTTGAAATCACTTAGCAACAATTCAGAAAAGCAACAAACTATGCAATGAATCTATAAATTTGATATAGACTCAAGAAGTAAGAAATTTATGAAACTAACGAAACGAAACTACGATGACAAATTCATGAGTAGCAATGCAAATTTGTGCGAGTAATATGACGATTCGAAGATGTGAAATAAACTAAATGGAAGCAATAATACTAAAGAGATTTACTATCTAAACTGAAAATTAAATCAAGCAATGATAGAACCTGAAAAAAAAAAATTAAAAAGCAACACAAATTGCCAATGACCAATTTTTGTTCCTTAGCTCTTGGCCAACTCTAGAATGTTTATTTTCTTCTCTTTTTTTTTTGGCGGCAACAATCAAATTTTTCAAGATCAAGCCCTTTTTTTGTAAACCAATTTGGCAATCAAGAAGAAAAATTCAAGAACACACATTTTTTATGTATATATTGCGGCAAGATCAAGAATTCAACAAGAACACTACTTTATGATTTTGTGTTCAACAATTCAAAAGGATGCAAGGACCTTTTTTTTTTTTTAATATATGTGGCCGAAAATAATCAAGAGAGAAAAACAAATCAAGAAACAAAAGACACAAATTGAAGGATATAACCTATGATCAGACCTGCTCTGATACCAACTGATGCGAACCCTAGTGGAATTTAATGGAATTCGCGAACCCAAGATCTATTTAATCCAAGTTTGCTGAAAATACGATGAGCTTATTACAATGAAAGACTTGCTCCAAGGCAATAAGACTATAAACCAACCTAAACATAACGCCTACACCTGGAGGCGAGCAAAAAAAGTATAAATTCACAACAAAATAGGTCAATTCTTTGAAGAATTGAAAGTTCAACCAAGAACCTAGATTGATAACAAAAGGTCGGCAAAAATTAGTATATTATTAGGCAACAAAGTATGCAGAAAATTATTCTTAAGAGTATTTATACCCCAAGCCAAAAATCCTAGTTTCCCTAGTGGGTCACATATAAACCCAATTTAAATAATAATCAACCTAAGCTAAAACTAGCCCAAACTAATTAAAATAAATAAAATAAACAAGTATGAAACCCAAACAAGTGTTCCCTCATAAAATAAAGAAAGTTTAATAGCCTAACTAATTTAATTAGACAAGTTTGATTATTTCCGCATTCTGTCTAGCAGTAGTAAAACCCAACTTCAAACGGATGATTCTCTCTCGTCTTAAAGAATTAGAAGGCGTTCCATATACCGTTGGAAAGGTATGGAAGTCTAGTTTCCAGCCCTACTAAAATCACCTCAAAATTTAACATGTAGATCCAGTTATGATAAAAAAGGTAGCGAAAGGTCAAACTGTCCGAATCGAGTCTTCTTCTCCCAATCCTTGTGTAATGGTCTTGGTTCCACCAACAAGCCCCGCTTGAACATGAATCAGATTAATCATGACTTGCTCTTTATTATTTAATATCCTTTAAGGTCCACCTTAGCCCACGTATCTTGAAGAAGTTCATTAAAAGCTTCTTTGAATCTGGTGGCTCTAAGCCTTGTAACTGGACCAACCAAAACCTCCAATGGATCCTTTGGTTCTAGGATCACATCACCTTTGCTGCCCCTTTTAGAGAGAAAGGGAAAGCTTTCAACTTAACCTGTTCTTCATCAACTTCGTTCGGTTTCATGCCAACACAAACCATGTGGAACTCCTTGAGATAAGTATGAGGATCTTCTCCTGCAAGTCCATTGAACGTTGGTAGCAAATGTATAAAACTAGACTTGAGCTCGAAGTTTACATTGTTGTCGATGTTTTTGCACAATGGTTGATTTTCCACGTTAGGTGCAGCAAGCTTCTTGAGTGTCTATTATCATGCAACAACCATGTTGTTGACGCAAGCTTCCTTTCGTAACCTGCGTAAAGTGTTTTCTATTTCGAGATCTACCTGCACTTGTCTTTGATTAGTAGAATGGGTTACATGCATAAATCGTCAAGAAAACACAAGAAACTAAGCACACAAAAGATTGAAAGTAGTGCAAATTGAATGAAAATCCTACACTAGAAAACCAAAACCGCCTAAAAACCCTAGAAAACAACAGAATTTGACCTCGATAGAGTGGGGCTAGTGGCTAAAGACAACTAGTCCTGTTCAGAATGTTGTTTCCCTTTAGGGAACAAAAGGCCAAGTTCTAATTCCACCAAAAAATCTGTTTTGAACAGTACAGCTGCTATATATGAACAATACCGCTGCAAACAAAAATTTTGTTTCATCTTTTTAAAAAAAAATAAATAACAATCACAACAAATAAAAATCACAGCACAAGAATCAACTAAAATCTCTTCCCTAGCAATGACGCCAAAATTTATTGTGATGTCACGGTTGCACAAATGATTGCCCTAGCTTAAAACATAACACATAAGATAATATAAAGCAAGCAAAAGATCGATCCCATGAGAAAGGTTCAAGTCATATTTTTATGCTATATGATATGCAATTTGGGGGGGGGGGGTGGAAGTTGTCTAGGCTAAAGCAAGAGAAAACAGAAAACTATCATGCGAAAGTAAATAAAATCAGAAAATTATCAAAAGAACAAACATTGGTTTCAAGTAAACATCCACCTATGGAAATCAGAACTGATCACTGAAACAATACATCAATTTTATATTCTGAATATTTATCCTTTCTTAACATTAGTTAATTAACGGATCTGTCATATAACCAACCTTAACCATCAAATAACCACAATGTCCATAGTAGTAATTTAATTGAATGAGAGCCTTAAGAACTAGATAAATTGATTAATCTTGACAACATGACTGTCCAAGTCTATATTTGATTTGTTCGAATGTTCTCCCTAAGGTTAATAACATAGATTCGCCATAATTATTAAACTCAGTTGCTTCGCAAGTTCATATACCATAACTCCAGTTTTGATATCAAACTTAGCAATAGATTATTTACAATAATAACTTAAAGTCCGCTCTAGCAATTAAAATAAATAATCATTGGAAAATTAAGCATAGGAGAACAAACATATTCATCATATAAACTGAAAAGAAAAGGTAAAATAAATTTCACAGTTCTTGAAATCTGAAGGTTTTGGTATCCTTGCAACTAATAACAAGAGTTTAGCCTTGCATGTCTACTGAACAATTAATAAAAAAGAAGGAAGAAAACATGAATTCAGGTTTGTGGGAGAAAGGGTTTGTGTTCCTCCATTTCTAGTCATCACCCTCTCTTCTCCTCTTTCCCTTCTCTCTTTCTTTTTATATCCTAGGAAACCAAAGTCTCTATTTTACAAAATAGTCCTCCTTTAAGTAGACAATTTACATTTAAGTACTTCAATAACTATTTTCCTAAAAAAAGAGAAATAACCTTGCATGAAATCTTCAAGCTTTGAGTTAGAGGAGATAAATTGCTAAAGTAAAAACTTGGATGTCGGTTTGGATGCTCCGGGACATAATTTGGACTCGTTTCTTCACAAAACCTGATTACTAGAAGAATTCGTTTGTCATCTTAGAAAACTCATATCTCCCTCATATGAGATCTTTTTGGCTGAAATTTCATACATTGATAGGTATTTGAGTTAGAGATGGAACAAAATTGAGTTTGCATCAAATGGACTTCTATAGCTCAAGATATTCAAGTCGGAATGATCAAAGGTCAACACTTGCAGATTGCAAGATCTGATTTTGAAGGCTGCGATTTCCATGCTCTTCCTTTTTTTTTTCTTTCCTTAGATATCCAGAAAGGTGTGGATGTTATATTTTTAATGCCACTAGAATTACTTCATTTTAACCTCTAGAGCTTACGTTTTACACAAAACATCGACTGATAGTCAAATCTGCCAATTACCTTCAATTTACTATTTTTTGCATCTTTCATCCAAAAGTGCCTTCAAAACATAAAATAAAAAATATCAAGACATTTTATATATAAAACATACGCAAAACGCAAAACACTAGGTAAATGTGGGTGAAACTATCGAATAATATGATTGCATCATAAGCACAAGGCCTAATAAACTGCTACACTAAAACTGGTACGTTCCAAATACCAAGGGTTTTGTAGTTAGTGATGATGCCTCGAAGAAAGGACATAAGTGTGATTGAGGTAATGTGAGGAAGTGATAGCTTATGTGTCAAAACAGTTAAAGATCACGTAGAGAAGAACTCGATACACGACCTGGAGTCGGTTACTATGGTATTTGCTTTGAGAATCTGAAGGCACTATCAATACGAGTCCCTTTTAATTTTAAGGATGAAATTTATATTTGGAGAGGAGAATGTAAACACCTAAAAAAAAGTAAAGCAAAAAATGACTCCACCATCGCTGTTGATTTCTGAATCGGCAGCAGCACAGTTTTTTGCTGTCGATTTTTGAATCAGCAGCAGGATAATTTTTGCT
>Ga0325404_1009293_pt1 | contig 10013 bp, 10 predicted proteins | sample PopdelMetagenome_18_FD_205664 | JGI IMG/M metagenome (GOLD analysis project Ga0325404, IMG submission 205664) | Populus deltoides microbial communities from Bellville, Georgia, United States - Xylem-Control-R1 | ecosystem: Host-associated > Plants > Phyllosphere > Stem > Wood/Secondary xylem...
GTTAAAAAGAATGACAACTATATAAATAGGTCCACTTCCTTTAATTATTTTACATGTTAAGGTCCCAATTTTTTATGACTATGAATGAAGTACCCAAAAGACAGGTGGCAGGTGGAAGCTCGTAACCAATACTTTATCGCAGCTGAATTTTTTATATTCAAGCTCCCAACAATAAGAGACCAGTAACTAGTGAGAGTTCAAGATTCTTACTTCTTTCCTTCTTTCCTCAACAAGAGCAGCTTCCTTTTCCTTAAGCAGTTGAGCTACAACATCATCAAACAATTTCTTCTGACCTTCTTCTATCCGCCTCTCTATTTCTGACAGGACTTCCTCAGAATTTAATTTCTCTTCCACATTTTTCCGAATGGATTCCTCCAGTCTCCTAGTAGTCTCTTCCTCTAATAGGTTTAGTTCAGCCTCTAGTTGACGCCTGATAACAATTACAGTAAGAGTAATTTCATTAAGCATGCAAAAGCTCTCCTAAGTAAACTGCAGATTTCCACTTCGAGGTTATATTGATGACAAGCGAACTCTGATGTGGAAGTACAAATAAACAGGGAAATAATTGTTCATCAAACAATGCATGTTAGAATAAGTGGTAGCTTATTAGTTCAAAAAACCCCCCATAGAAGCTAACCTGTCACTTGTCACAACTACAGATGAACTACTCGTTGAGAACCGGCAAAAACCAAATGGAGATAAATCACCATGGCTAAAAATTGAAGAAATTATGCTAGCAATAATAATAAGACGTTGGTGGAAACATGCATAAAGTATTTACCTCTTCTTCTCTTCCTCCTCTTTCTTTAATTTCTCAACAGCAATTTTGGTAGAAGCAATACTTGTACTTCTTGACCTAGACAATGGAGACAATGATTCAGTCCTACTTCTACTTCTATGTCTTCTACGTCGCCTAGAAGGTGTCGGAGACCGACTTTTACGCCTCCTGTAACTCGGTGAACGACTTCTCTGATGGCGCCGAGGGGGTGGAGAATCAGAATCACTTTTCCTCCTGCACTAAAAACATTTACAACTTTACATCACAACACATCCTTTTGAAAGTAATCAAAAACCCACCAATGGGATCATCATTTCACCTCCATATTGCCCCAAATTGGACTGTAAGTTTGCATTTAAGGACTAAAAATTAAAAAAACAGAGCCATTACAAGATTGAATAAAACTGACTAAAAATCACAACTTTACAACATCACAGGAGACCCTTTTGAGAGTAAAAAAAGACCCACAAGTTGGATTATCAAATCAATTCCATAATTTACTAAACCAGATTACAAGATTGAATTTTTAAGAACAGGAAAACAAAGAACTAAAGTGTCATAGCTATTGATGCAAAGAGTATGTGACCTGGAGTGAGAATTGGAATAAGAAGAGCGGATGCGGTCAGCCCTTCTGCTCCTTCTTCTATGGGGGTGGTCTGCCGGCGACGGTGAGCGCCTCCGCCGGTGCGACGGCGAGCGAGATATGCTTCTAGCCATCTATCTATCTTAAGGTAATTCTACTGGTCATAAATCTTACTTGCCTTTGTAAGAAATCTACTGACAATTGTTTCAATGTGCCAAGCTGGCTTTAGTTGCTGTATCAATTAGTCCAGTCCACTTGCCTGTCTTAATTTTCTCTTTTGTTATGAAGCACATTGTTATGGTTCAAACTTGAGGGACTGAAAAGATATATTGCTCTAACTTGAAGTACCTTAAATTGTCCAACAAGCACTCTTATACCACCACCACAATCATGATGATTATTAAATTGAGTGTTTTTTTTTTATTATTATTATACCATATTTTTAAAGTATTTTAGTTTAAAAAAGATTTAAATTGATTTTTTAGATGTTGGATTTTGTTACAATGATATTAAAAAATATATAAAAAATATTATTTTGATATATTTTTAATTAAAAAATATTTTTAAAAATTATTATGTACCACATTAGTAAAACTCACAAATCAGGTAAGTATTGATTTAAATGAATTAGCTAGCTAGGATAAAAGTTTAATGAAATCTATTTTTTTAAATAAATTGAACCAAATTAAATAAAAAATAAAATTAATTAATTTGGTTTGGTTTAGTTTAATATTTATTAAAATCAAAAGTTTTTAGTTGAGTTTTATCATTTGTTTAATTTTATTCATTTTTTTAAATTGAAAATTGAAACAAAGCCGATTTTGTTTTAAAGTTTTTAATTATAATTATTCAAAAAAAATTAAAAAATCATTTAATTTGATGAATTTCAGATAAAATCTTTATGAATATTCTAGATAATTCAGTAAATTCATTCACCCCTACTTTAGTTTACCTGCTAGATTAGATTGAGTACAAATTCCAAAAAGAGGTTACAAGAAAATTAATTAATACATTAGTTTTGACATGTGAAAGTTGGTTTGAGGATATGGTTGATGTTAATACCCAAATTAAAAATAAATAAATAAATAAATAGTGCGTCTGCATGTTACATTTCATCAACCATTTTAAATGATATTATGGAAAATCTTTTTTATTTTATTTTATAAACCTATCAACATAAAGAAATTTAATCAACAATATTCAAACAATTGAGTCTTGTCTCCAATCCTTTCTTCTTTGGACATGGAAGAGGTGAAAGGCCCAAAAAGTAGATAATTCCCTGAAGAGAAATCTCAGAGGCAGACCATTCCCAAACCATATATACCATATATCCTCAGGCAATTGTAACAGGTACAAACATAGAAGATGGAACTGGCATTTTCTGTATGCCAGCCACATGGTATAATATATTTTTCAAGTAATTTTCTTGCTTATGTACAAAAATCTATAGCATAAAATATAGTAACCATGCATTAGTTTGATAAGTTTGTCTCAAAATTGATTCCATGCATGTTGGAGAAGCTCTATCTTGCCCTGGACAATTGTATAGCTTCTTGGTCAATACTTGAATCTTCGGCCCAGATATATTGTTGAGACATGAGTACTGCCAAGTCTTGGTTCATAGCATCCTCAAGCTGCTCCCACTTTGCCCATCTCTCGGCCAGGCCAATGCCTCGCAGCATTTTCACCACTTCTTCCATTTTGGGGCGGCCTTCAGGTGAGCTATTTGTGCATAGCAATGCAACCTGGACTATAGTCTCGACTTCTTTGCGGTCGTAAGTTTTCAAATTTCCATCCACGACGTCATCAAGCCTGTTTTCCCTCAACAACTTCTTGATCTGCACGTCATATTTCCATCATTTTAAGTCAAGCGTAACAGAAGCTAACACAGGAATGTGTAGAATGAGATGCGTACAAGCAAAAAAGAACATTCTGCGAGCAGGAATTTTGATATACAGGTATATTACTAAAATTCTGTAATGGGCCAGGAAGTTTTAGAAGCCTTACATGGTCAAGCAGAAGAACTTCCTCTTCCTCCTCGAGTCGAGAAAGGTCTATTGCACGCTGACCGGTTACCAGTTCAAGAAGTGTAATGCCATATCCGAACACATCTGTCTTTTCTGATGATTTTCCAGTAGATAGGTATTCTGGGGCAATGTGACCCATGGTACCACGCACCTGAGTAGTAACATGAGTGAATTTCGTGTCAACTAGTTTTGCTAGCCCGAAATCTCCTAGAACGGCTTCAAAATTGTCATCTAACAGGATGTTCGCTGCCTTTAGATCGCGATGTATAATCTTAGGATTACAATGCTCATGTAGATACTCCAATCCGTGCGCTGCACCAAAGGCAATTTTTTTCCTTGTTGGCCAGTCCAAGCCTTTCTCACCAGGCTTTAATTCTATAATGTAACATATGTCACTGTCATGAAGCGATTTCGAAGAAGAAAAAAAATTCTATTTATAACATGAAAATCTCAAAGATGGATTGAGACATGGTGGTATTCAAAGAAATACCTCTCAAGCGGTATGCAACGCTAAGATTTTGCATGTATGGATAGACCAGGATTCTCTCAGATGAAGTTGTACAGAATCCAACCAACTTTAGAAGATTCTTATGAAAAGCAACACTGATAAGTTGAACTTCTCTCTGAAATGCAGCCTCTCCACCAGGACTGTAATAATCTGCAAGTCGTTTCACAGCAACCTTCATGTTGTCTGAGAGGATACCTTTGTAAACTTTTCCACACCCTCCTTGACCAATTATGTTGCTTTCACTGAAATTGTCTGTTGCAAGCTGAAGCTCACGCCAAGAAAATCTCCGAAGCTGCCCAAATGTAATTTTGCGGTCGTCTTCACCTAAAGTCATGTAAAAGCTGGAGTTTAGGTACCTTCAATCAACAACAACATTGAAACGAATTCAACTACACGAGGAAAACAGAAATTACCAGCAACATCAACAAAGATATCATTTTTCTCTTTGTGAAATTGATGATATCGGTATGCCAGAACAGCCACGAGTATCAGAAGAATGAAAGCACCACAGCTGGCAGAAGTTGCAATTACTTTGAGTCTTGACTTGCTGGTTGAAACTGCAAAGCTCTCATGTTTAAGCTCCATCTGGAGATTAATGTCGAAGAAAAGAATAGTGACAAAATGCAGTGTCTTCAAGAAACTAACCTCGAAGAGGAGACCCCGAGATGCAAGGTTCTTCCAAGCTCAGGCCACAAGCAAGATGAGTAGCTGTAAAACTGAAAAACAAATAACAGTTAATGACAAGCAAATCAAGCTTGATAATTATGTGCCTAACATTAAAACAGATAATAGGATTTAATAACTCAAGATATAAACTGTTTGGAGATTTCACTCGACCAAGTGATGAGATAGAAGACGCAAAGATATGGTTAGAGGATAAAAACCAAACGAAAGTTGGAAGAATTGAAAATTCTAATGAAATTTACTTGAACATTGCAACAGAAAAGAGTTTCCCTGGTATTCTTCCAGTTAAATTGTTAGATGAGAGATCCCTGTCAAAGAAAAGGTATCGTAAGTAATATGAACATAGTCATCAACAGAATTATGATCTTTGCAAGAGCAAGACTGCCGAAAAGCCTTGTAGAACCAGTAAAATGACTGAAATTTAAAACAAAGCCATGTTCTAAGAAACTTTCATAACAAAAATGATACGCTGATGCTTCGTGCATGTAAGAACAAAACAAGGAAATATGACTCTTCAGGAGGCGTTAAAGGAATCCTTACAAATTTTTCAAATTGGATAGCTGACCCCAAGTGGTAGGTATAGAGCCACTGAATTTATTGCTGGCAAGATTTAGATTTTGTAGATGCACCATGTTGCCAAGATAATCAGGTAAGGGCCCTGACAGACTATTGTTCTGCAATTCCCTGCATGGAGAATTTTAAGTTTTATGAACATGGCCATAATTCAGCACCATCGTACATCATGGAACCATAAAAGAATACAAGATTACAAGGTTGCGTTTGGTTATTGTCCCAAGACAAAAAAACAATACAAAAGCGACCAAAACATGTTTGGTTAGAGAGATAGGGAAGGAGATATAAAAATAAAAATGTTTTTATGATAATTTTTAAGTGAATTATTATCCTTTATATTTCTTTCAAAATAGAAAGGATAGGAGACGTTTCCCCTCTATCCCAACTACCTTCATCTGTTCTTTAACTGATTGTTCTCCCAAATTAGCATCAATTTCAAATTCATCCTCTATCTTCAATTGCATCAATTTTAGTCCCAAAACTTTCTATACATGCTAAAACAAAGAAAGTGCTAGGTTTGGTTGATGGTGGATCTTATATTCTGAAAAATGGAGTAAATTATTGCCATCAGTATTTCCACATGAAATGAGAATATTGGATCAGGATATCAACTAGAAACACTATGGTTCAGATTTGCGTTTGCAAACTTTCTAAATTGATAAATAGACGAATGCTCATGCAAATACATACTGAAAATCCATGTGACTTCCAAGCTAGCCAGAAACTTACAGGGTAACCAAAAACTCCAGTTTCGTAATTGCAGGTGAAAGAGTTCCCGAAAATCCAAGTGAATTCAGGCTCCTGCAAATTAGAATATTCAGAGAGTAAATGCACAGCAAAATTAACCCACGAAACCACTATCAATTAAGTAAAAATCCCGCGGCCATCCCTCTTGATATTAGAAGTGTGTTGCTAAAATAGGCAAAACTGAAGTTTATCTCCAAATACAGGCACTTACAGGGATTCAACATGTCCATTTCTGCAATTGACATGAGTCCAACTAAAGCAAGGACTCACTAAATATGCATCCCAATTTATCTGTCTATTTGAATCATTGAGTGCCAGCATAAGATCTCTTAAAGCATTACCTAAACATTAGAGAAAGTTTAAACTTGTCAGTAGAAACTAATGACAGGTAGCAGCACCCTATACTCTTTTATCTTGACATTTCAAATTTTAGCTTGTATCTCAAAGCCTTACATTTTCCCACCAACATCAGCATTTGGTGCGAACAGATAACACGGTATTAATGAAAATCGTAGATAAATACTGTACCTTCAGTGTCAGGTTCCTTGGTTGAAATAGTGATTTTCAAAAAATTGAGCAGAATAAGACAGTTGATAACTAGCTTCAGGGGATTCCAGAGAGAAAAGACTCCGAACATGTATCTGTATTTGGTGTAGCAGAAAGATTCAGTCGAAGACGTCTTGCCGCCGCTTGGATGTCCTAATAAAGAAAAAGTTTTATGAGTTTACATGAGCAGATCATAAGATCAAAATTTGACCCTTATCTCGCCCAACATGTACATCAAAATCTCAATAAAATGTTAGAGCTTTAAAACGAACTAAAATTAGCTTAGGATTAAAGTGTAATAATCATGACAAATACGTTAGAAGCAAGAAGGATATCAGCTTTTCTGGCAAGCATATGAAGCACAAATAAAGTATAGAAAACCAATGTTTACATCATTATAGCATATTAACATTCTGTCTCGAGTAATAGTGCTGTCATCCATCATTTTGGTGCCTGACTTCTCCATTTGTTAAGAACAGTTAGCAACTTCCATTTCAACTAAAGACTTAAAGATGTTTCTTGGTATGTTCAAAGCACCAAACAACACAACTAATGTTACTGTTTAAGCAGAGGCTGTTCACTTTCCCTGGAGTTCAAAATCCAAAACACACTGATTTTCTGTTTTTTCTTTCTTTCTTTCCAAAATCAGTGACTGGTGTGGTCAATGATTAGCATGCTGCTAGAAAGAGCTGTGAAACCATGGTGATTCCATCACTTTTAGGTCTACTAAACTATAACTTTTTTCAGAATTTTTATCCACAGCAGGATGCTCCAATCATTTAAAGTAATAGACCAAAGCATTCACAATTCTGATTTCCCAGTCATGGTACTATACATTATGCCTTCTCCAACAAAATATAACTTTCTATCTTAAGATCATGCACTTTTGGTTTTTAACTTTTTTATATGCAAAGTTACCTTTTTCCTTTGCATCAAGCCTCTAGGAGACCTTCTAGTTCTACCTCAATCACCTAGCCTAATGTTGCCTAAGATTGTGGAAAGGGGAAAAGGCGAGCACGCCGAAACAGAAAAGCTAAAATTCAACCACCTAGTTAAACATGAAGTGGGAAGTTCAATCTAAGCTTATCCACATTCCATGAAGAAACTATCTGACGGAAAAATGCTCCCATTATCCTCATTCTCCACAAGGTTGAAACCATTTATTACCCGCCACACACCATAATGAGACAAGGCAAATTCTTCTCCCACTACTGCCACCCCACAAACTTTGCAGGACCATAAATGGTTAATGGTCAATGGAACAAGAAAATATTCTGTCTTCTATCTTCCTACTTCACATTAGTAGTGAAAAACAGCAGATTTGTTTACTGAAACTCATAACCATTTCATCCAAATGAACATCAACAGAGTCTACCATCCCTCAGCATCACTAACAAATTCAACCAGCAAGGGACTCCCCACCACAGACAAACACAAAAATGAAATATATACTACTAGCCTGAAGAAACAAAAGAGAGAAGCTTTGAAATTGACAACAACCCAGAAAGAAATATACCAAAATTAATCTTTTGATGTAACAAGTAATATAAAATTCACATTTAAGAACATGCCTTCCATGACTTTCCCGCATGAAACTCTTGTGTGTGTGTGTGATCAAGAAAGCAGAGAAAAGAAAAGAAACATACCTCTATTGTCTTTAGCCATGACAAATGCAGCAAACGATGAATGAATAAAAAAAGGTGGTGGCACAAGAAGAAGAAAATGAGGAAGCTGAACACAGTCATTATTATGATTATCATAAGGAATAAATTATGATTAATGCATTGGACCCACAAAGCATTTTGATATGCAAGAAAGGGATTCTTTGAAAGGCCAATAGCATAGAATATGAGAGGGGCTAGTGGTATTATTGGTGGAGGATGAGAATGAGAATCCCACTAATTGAACTTTGCTTTGCTTTGCTTTTGCTTGCAATTGGATTGCATTAAAGATAATGATGAACACTTTTTTTGTTGGCGTTGTTTCTTCTAAGATATCCACACCACATGAGATGCTTTTTGGTTTAGCCCATAGTTGCAATGGCATGCATATCCATGAGAAGACTACAAGTATGTGTTTTTAGAGAAGCTTCCAGCCTGAAGGTAACCATGTTTTGTTGAATAACTTATTTACTTGGTCCCTGGGTTTTAAACACAGTTTCAACTTAGTCCTTTATATTTAGAATATTCTTTTCATCATAGTTATTATACTTGACCTGTTGCCTGATCCAATTAAGAGTTAATTTGCAGGTCATTGAATTAACCCAAATCAATATTTTTTTAATAATCAAAATTATATAATTTTATTTTTTTAGTTTTGGTTTTGACTTAACCGGATTTAGACCAAATTTAACCAAGTCAACTTAATCGCAGATTAACCCATTCGATCACTTGATTTTGATCAAGTTAATGTTAAAATTGGTTCATATCAAAACCCAATCTAAAATAAGCTTTGAATATATTGTTTTTTAGATAAATTTACTAGACCAAATCGAGTTTAATAACTATATTTTTTATATTTTTATATAAAAATAACTTAATTAGTATGTTGATTGTTGATGAAGTTGGATTTTTATAAGTGTTGATTTCTCCTTAAAGTCCAACTCTCAAAGTTCCTCTTCAGTAATTTAACTTGTCAAACGTTTGTGCTTGCAATTATTGCAGGAAAAAACTGATAAATGTTACAATTTTTAATACATGAAGGACTCAGTTATAATCTTGTTTACAATGCAGGGACTGGACAACATTTTACTCATGCTCCTTTATACGGAGACAAGAAGCACACTTGGTGCACACTTTTGTCAGAGGAAGAATCTATCTATCCTTCCTACGGATGTCTTTGCTTTAACAATGTGATGCACATGTAAGGGCTTTACTTTATTTGTTAAATGGACATTTTTTTTTTTTTTTGATTCACGTGGGGTGTCCGGGCCAGCTTACGCGCACCACGATTATTCCCCACGGCCCACTGGACATCCTGTAAGTCCAGGAGCAGGTAAGGCACCGCGGGGGTGACAGGCGTGCACATAGAGGGTCGAACCCGGGAGGGTGGACGGAACAAGTCCACGATGGACCACAGAAGTTAGACCCTCAAGTGCTGGGTACACACGAGAGCTCGAACCAGGGCACTCAGGCAGGGCAAAGCCTTTGCCAAGGCCACTGAGCTACAAGCCCCGTGTGTGTTAAATGGACATTTTGTGTCCACATGTCGACATGATTGGTCTGTCCCGTGAATACATCAAATTTAATGGATTTTTTTTAAGGATGAAAAAATAATAAATGTTATTTTTCAAAAACATGTTTTCTCTATATTTTTTAAAAAATAAATAAAAACTCATTGTATAATTATCCCAAATGTTTCAGAAATCAATTTACATTTATGCTTTATCTTTATCTCTTCAAATATTATTTATCAATATGATGACATGATGTCTTGCTTTAACAATATGATGAACATGTAATGGCTTCACTTTAGCTGTTAAGAGGACATTTCGTGTCCACATATCAACATGATTGATCTTCATTTTTATTTTATAGTTTATACCACTACTTTCGGTTTTCTATGTGG
>Ga0325404_1009304_pt1 | contig 10003 bp, 8 predicted proteins | sample PopdelMetagenome_18_FD_205664 | JGI IMG/M metagenome (GOLD analysis project Ga0325404, IMG submission 205664) | Populus deltoides microbial communities from Bellville, Georgia, United States - Xylem-Control-R1 | ecosystem: Host-associated > Plants > Phyllosphere > Stem > Wood/Secondary xylem...
ATTAGGGTTTGGAGAGGCAATGGAGAGCTTACCGTCTGAGATTTTCGAAGGCAGGATCGAGCTAAAGATTGAATCTTTGCAGTCTAGAATGTGCGTGGAGAGAGAAACAGAGATCATAGATTCGCTAGAGTATATTTTTTTATAAAAAATCAAGAGTTTAGTTTTAACTTTTAGGAACTCGAAAAGTCACACGTCAATTGTCAAATCAGTCCTCTATGTGAAAGTTCTTAACAAACCACTACCATGAGTCTAGAATATTACGATTTAGCCACCCGAAATTGGTTGTCACAAGGCTATCTCCAAGAGATAATAATAATAATAATAATAATAGGGGAAAAGCCTTGAAACTATATAGTAAAAATTTTATACAGACTGATGTAATGGCTTTTTAACCTGGTTTATATGATTTTCTTGTTTTGTATTGATATAATAAAAATTAAAGAAGCTCGTTATTATTTGCATAACTTTTGCATAGCAATAAATAAAGGAAGATTTTATGAATAGTTAGTAATTATTTTATTAACTAGTTTAATTAAAACACCTTGAGAGATGTAATTAAGAACAAAAAAAAAAAACTTTCTATAGGCATAAAAAAAAGCCCCTTTCCGATTTGGTTGAATATATCATAAGAATTAAGAGCTAGTACCTATATTAAATATTTTTTAGATAAAAAGATAAAGTATGATGAGGGGATTTTTAATTAAAAAGTTTCGAGAAAGTAAGTTAGAATCAAAAGCAAGAAAAAAATAAGGGACTCGAGGTTTTTATCTCATAATTTTGTTAAGAGAATAAAAAGGAACTAAGGAAGAAAGAAAAACAACATTAAAAAACAGTGATAGTAGTTGTGTAAGAGTGAGTTTGGAAATGCGGGTCAATTTATGTTTTTTAAAAATTTAATTTTTTTTGTTAAAATATTAATTTTTTTATATTTTTGATCATTTTGATACGTTAATCTTAAAAATAAGTTTTAAAAATAAAAAAATTATTTTGATACATTTTGACATGAAAAACACTTTGAAAAGCAACCACACTCTCAAACAGGCCAGCTCGGTGTTCACACGTCACTGCTTGGTGAGACCCTGGTTATTAAATTCGAATCAGTCTAGCAGGTCGATTTGAGATTTGATGGTTGGATCGGTTTGGGTAAGGTAAAAGACCGGCTAGTGTAAAAACCCTTCAGTATATGTATTTTATATTCACAAGAAAAAAATTATTTTTTAAATGTGGGATTTGAAGTCTTTTTATATATATATTCTATGTTCACAAAAAAAAGTTATTTTTTCAATGTGGGATTTGAAGTCTTTTAGTATATATACTCTATGTTCACAAGAAAAAAGTTTTGTTTTTCAATGTGGGATAAAAAAATTAGTTTAAATACTTCAACTTAAAAGAATAACATAATATCTTTTAGTATATATACTTTATGTTCACAAAAATATATATATTTTTTCAATGTGGGATAATTTTTGTTTTTTTTTAAAATACTTCAACTTAAAAGGATAAAAATATATCTTTTCAATGTGAAATAAATTTTTTTTTGAAATATTCTTTTAAATTTTATTATTTACAACATGTATAATCTATATTCACATGAATTGTTTCTTAGTTTTTTCATATGAAATATTAAAAGTTAAGATATATTTTTTTAATTTTTTCAGGTTGACCCGTGTAGCCCGCGACCCGGCCCCTTGACTGGGTCAACCCCCGGGTCGAGTTTGATAACTATGGGTAAGACTGTTTTTTATATAAAAAAATAATGTTGAAGTATTTTGTAATTTATTATAAATTTATAAATAATATATTTTCTATAAAGTTACATAAAAAAATAAAAATAATTGTTTGAGATTTAAATGAAAAACTAAAATAATTAAAAATTAAAAATTTATTTTTAATAAAACTTAAAATGGAAAATAAATTTCTATTAAAAAATTATTAAATAGGTTAAACATGTGGAATAATAAAATGAAAAAACAATATCTAGTGTTTCAAATATGTTAGATAAAAAATAATATAAGAGTAAAAGAGATTTTTTATATTCTGTATTATTTTCCACCAACCAAACATAATTGAAAGACACTCACTTTGTAATATATGAATTTTTAGAGAAAAAAAATTTAATTTTTTTTTAGTTTGGAAATTTTATTCTTTTTTTTAATTTAGTATTATCATGCTTAATCGTAGCTTTTGAAAAGTGAAACTAGAATAGGAAAAAAATAAATATTTTAGATTTTTCATTATAATTATAGTATTTTTTTATTTTTTTATTTTTTTAATTTATATATAAAAACAAACTCTATTATCCTTGGTCATCAATTACCTCACCTTATTTTTATATCATTACTAAATATAACTTCACTTACATTCTCCGTATTATTCAGTCTTGTCAGTTTAAAAATATAAAAAATATTTTTTTTTATTTTTAATTTTCAATTCATTGTTATTATGCTTCATCCTAGCAATTTGAAAAGTGAAACTTGAATGGAAAAAATTAAGTATTTGAGGTTTTTCTTCATAGTTACACTATTTTTTATTTTTGAATATTTTAATTTATAATAAACTCTGTTATCTTGGTTATATCACTCATGTTTATTAAATCTGGACCGGTCTAATGGGTTTATCCGGGACCCGGTTGATTCAATGGCTAGATCGGTCCGGGTAAGATAAAAGATCGGCTTGAGTAAAAGCCCAGTAAAATTCGGTCAACCTGTCTGGTCGACCAATGATCCGGCCGACCCGGCAAAACCCAATAGAGATCTTTTTTTTTCAAATGTGTTTTTTCTCCTAACCAAATACCACTCTTTTTTATATTTTTTTAGTTGGTTATTGACCATTTTTAAAGTTCATTATATAAATACTAGAAGAATATTTTATTTTTTTAATATTAGATTTGAAGCCCTTTAGTATATATATTTTATGTTTACAAGAAAAAAATTATTTTTTTAATGTGGGATTTGAAGCCCTTTAGTATATATACTCTATATTCATAAAAAAAAGTTACGTTTTTTCAATATGTGATATTTTTTATTCCACATATAAATAATAGAAGAATATATGCTCTATTAACTCTTTTCAAAGTTCATTATATAAATATTAGAAAAATATTTTATTTTCTATAATATGAGATTTAAAGTCTTTTAGTATATATATTCACATGGATTATTTTTTAATTTTTTCATATGAATTATTAAAATTTTAAATATTTTTTTTAAAATTTTCCTGAATTGACTTAGGTTAATTCATATAACTTAAAACCTAGATTTTTAACTGAATCAATCGCTGATCAGCTATAAAAAAAAAATCACCTTGTTTTTTATATCATTACTAAATATAAATTCGCTTTCATTCTCTGTATTGTTCCTTCTTGTCATAATTCTATCTTGAAATAGAATCTAAACTTAGACTTCTCTCAACTCTTAAAAATGTTCCACGTGAATCGTATTAGGCTTCACTTAGAATCTCCATTTTGTTCACATTGATATATTATTATTATTATTATTATTATTATTATTATTATTATTATTATCAAGTATGATTTGAAATTTGTTGATCAAACTTAGATCAAGGTGGAAATAAGGGCAACTCACCCATTGAAATCTTATCCCTGAGAAAAAATAAAACGCCGGCATAATTTAATTTTAGATTCCAAAATTAACTTTATATAAAATATATTTTTTATACAAAAATCTAAAAAAAATAAAAAATAAAAAAATATCTTGGTGGTGAGACGAGGAGATAAGCCATGAATCTCCTTCCTTTTCTTATTATTAGAGCATCTTTTAGTTTTGACTGTAAGAAAAGAAGAATATAAGAGAAGCATAAAGGGAATGTCTGCTTTAGTTTTGTTGTTCAAGGCTTAGGTTCTCCAAAGCCTTTATTCTGTTTTTTTTTTTTTTTTTGCCGAACACACCTTGGATTAATTTTTAATTTTGAAGGATTATTTTGCAATTAATTCTTGGGTTTTTGATATCATTTTTTTTACCTTTTTATATTTAATATTTGAAATTATAACCTACACATGAAGTATTTTTCCGGTATTAAATAAATTAGTTTTTTCTGCAAAAACAACAAAATTTTCCTTTAAAAGAAATGCATTTAGATATTTTTATTGCATATGTCCAAGTTTCTCAAAAATAAATCATATTGGTATAATTTAATTATAATAAAATAATCACAAAAATAGTTTTTATTTTGCATACATATTGGATTCAATAACTAATTTATTAAAGTCATGAGAACTTAGTTTGTATTAAAAAAACAAAAAAATTATTTTGTTTCTTTTAATATACATGATTATAAACTTATACGTAAGACATATTCTCTATATTGAATAAAAAAAATTCTTTTATTTTTATGTTGTGACTCTAGAATGATTAGACTTGATCCCTAAAATTATGGTACACTCTATTAGGGAGGACTAACTTTAATAATTACATAGGCTAACACTTAGAAAACACAACATTATCTTAGTTTATATCAGGCAAATAAACAATACAGCTTATCTTAAGTAAGGTGTACTAAGGGTGATATGTCTTCCCTATACACAACTAGTCCCCTTATCTAGACTCGAGACCAGTTAGGGTTTCTAAAAACAAAAAAATGCTCGGTGACAATTCCTTTTTTTTTAACTGAGAAAGATAAAAAATTCTTTATTCTTTTCACCCATTACCATGAAGATCCCAATCTGGAAAAATAATTGTCGCAACGCTGCATACATGCAACACATCATATATTTACAAAAAAAATATATTTCAAATTTTATTGCTTTCCATTCTCATGCTATCAACAGAATATGCGTCACTGAATCAAATTGATGCATCAATGTTAGTTGGATGGTGAAATTTATATCATTTTAAATTAAGATTAGGTACTGATTTGTAATTTACCATCATGAGTAAAAAATTGGATAGGATCCTTATTTTCCTTATATATTAAAAGAAAAGCTAAAAAGTGTGGGATTTTCACTTGTATATATGCCTTTATTTATTGTGAATCTTAATAATAAATTGAAGATTTTGCCTTTAAAAAAAACTTATTTAGGTGCATTTTTAGAAGTAAAATAGTCTTTTTATTTCACTCATTTGTCATTTGTGAGTAGTTAGGGGTGTCTTGGTCTTTTTATCAATCTTTTGCATAATTAAATGACTTTTTGGCCCTTAAAAGTAAATAAATAGTTAAATATTGTTTATGATTTTTTTTGGCATTTCATATTTTTTATTTGCAGTGTAATGATTCTATTACTCTTAAATATAAATTTTTTAAAGCTTGACTTGAGATGTTAATTCATAATTGCAAAGTGGTTTTTTTTTGTTGTTGTAATAATGCTTGGGTTCTGAGGGTAGGATGATGTTTTTAAAAAAAGACATTAAAAACGGTTGACGTGCATCTATTACTCCACCGCCATTCGGGCAGTCTGTGCTACTGCATACGGTGGTAAAAAAAAATGATTCTGCTGTGTCATTAAATTCATCTCAACCTTCTCTTTCTCCATGTCCATCACGTGTACTCACTGGACCTCTGATGAGTTGTTGACATTCTTCTTTTTTTCTCTCTCTCTTTCATCCTAGAAAATCATGCTTTGCCCTCCACATTTTCATATTAGCCCTTCAAGTTCATTTTCTTTTGATTTTGTCCTTGATTTTTTTATATCTATTTGTTTTGTTTTAATTCATTTCTCAATTTTGCTTTTCAATTGCATCTTCCTTTAATTTCCTTGTTTACTATATTTGGTCTTTATTCTTTTGATTTATTTTTTCTATTTTGTTGATTTATTTGTTGTTGGTGTTTTAAAATCAATCCTTTTAGTTTTGATTTTAGTCATTTTCTCTTTTGTTAGAGTTTTATTTGTTTTCAATTTAATCCTTCAATTCTAATTTGCATATATATAATGTTTTTTGATTTGGTCATTCTGCTTCTGATTTCTTTTTCTTTGGCTCTTTTGTCAAAAAATTTATAATTTATAATTTTATAAATTAAGTTTATAACTTTTTTTCAATAATAATAATATTAATTTCATTTTGGTCCTTCTTCTTTTGATTTCTTATTTGTTTCCTTCGCCCTAAAGTTTTTTATCGTTTTTAATTTATCCTTCAAATCAAGTTTATGGTTTTTGTTATTTTAATAATAATAATAATAATAGTAGTAATTATAGTGGTTGTAATAATAATAATAATAATAATAATAATAATAATAATAATAATAATGGTGATAGTAACAATATTACTAATAATACTATTAATAATGGTAATAATAAGAGTTTAAGTAGTGGTAATGATAATGATCATAGTCGTAGGTGTAATACTAGGAGTAGTAGTGCTAACAACAACAACGATAGCTATAATGATAATGATGATGATGATAATAATAATAATAATAATAATAATAATAATAATTTATTATAGTAGTAGTAGTAATAGTGGTAGTGATAATGATAGCTATAATGATATAGCAATGATAATAATAAAAATAGTGTTGTTCAGGAAAAAAAGAAAGAATTTAAACACAACTTAAACAAAAACAAAAGATGAAAAAGTCATTTTGATCTTCTTCTAGGTCACTGTCCGCTCATCAATTCAATTGAATTTTCTAGATCAATTACATGGCCAATACTTGGTCAAAGGCTCGAGTCAACAGATTCTTGATTCACTAATTTTATGCCAAACCAGGTTTTATTATTATAAATATCTTGATTAATTTATACATACCTCAATTAATTTTACAGATCTTGAAATTAATCATCAACCTCTTAAAACTTTAAAATTTATAAAATAACTTTTACTATTATTTTAAACACCTTTTGGTCCAAAAGAGCCGAAATACAAAGCCACGGCCGAACAAGAAGTTGAAAAACCCGGTAACCAAACATCGGCTACAAATATAGCCCAAGCTATAGTTATTTGATGCATAAATACATACAAGTTTTATAGCATGTGCAGGGAAAGTAATATTGCTTGATATCATCATAGAACAATCTTAATTCACTTTACACACAAAAGTAAACAATAAAAAAATTTATTTTTTTAATTTTTAATTGTGATTTATTTAAAAAACTAGTGTTTAATATATTCAATGGCATTACTTAATTTAAAAAGCATTCTTAACCAAACAATTTAAATTATGTTTTGTTCAACTTTAATTTCAACCATAGTTTTAACCAAACATATATAAATATCAAATCAATTTTAACTAAAAGTGATTTTTATAAAACAACTTTTTTCAAATTACAATCACAAAAACTACCACAATAATCTCTGAAAGACACAAAGGGGCTGGGATTTTTAATTAACTTTTTTTTGGAATTTTTAATTAACTTTTTTTTTTATCACCTGGAAGGTAATATCTGCTTTAGTTTTGTTGTTTAAGGCTTAGGTTCTCCATAGCCTTTATTCTATTTTTTTGCTAAACACATCTTAGATTAATTTTGAATTTTGAAGGACCATTTTGCAATTAATTCTTGGGTTTTCCATATCATTTTTTCACCCTTTTATATTTAATATTTGTAATTGTGACCTACACACGAAGTATTTTTCCGGTATTAAATAAATTGATTTTTTTCCGCAAAAACAACAAAATTTTCCTTTAAAAGAAATGCATTTAGATATTTTTATTGCATATCTCCAAGTTTCTCAAAAATAAATCATATTGGTATAATTTAATCATAATAAAAAAATCACAAAAATAGTTTTTATTTTGCATGCATATTGGATTCAATAACTAATTTATTAAAGTTATGAGAACTTAGTTTGTATTATAAAAACAAAAAAAATATTTTGTTTCTTTTAATATACAGGATTATAAACTTATACATAAGACATATTCTCGGTATTGAATAAAAAAAAAATTTTTTTATTTTTATGTTGTGACTCTAGAATGATTAGACTTGATCCCTAAAATTATGGTACACTCTACTAGGGTGGACTAACTTTAATAATTAAACAGGCTAACGGTTAGAAAACACAACATTATCTTAGTTTATATCAGACAAATAAACAATGCAGCTTATCTTAAGTAGGGTGCATTAAGGGTGATATGTTTTTTCTATATACAACCAGTCCCCTTATCTAGACTCGAAACTAGTTAGGGTTTCTAAAAATCAAAATACTCTATGATGACTATTTTTTTTTTACTGAGAAAGGTAAAAAATTCTTTATTTTTTCCACCCATTACCATGAAGATCCCAGTTTGGAAAAACAATCATTGCAACGCCATATACATGCAACATGTCATATATTTACAAAAAATAAGTATTTCAAATTTTATTACTTTCCATTCTTATGCTATCAATAAAATATGCATCACTGAATGAAACTGATGCATCACTATTAGTTGGATGGTGAAATTTATATCATTTTAAATTGAGATTAGGTACTGATTTGTAATTTACCATTATAAGTAAAAAATTGGATAGGATCCTTATTTTCCTTATATATTAAAAGAAAAGCTAAAAAGTGTGAGATTTTCACTTGTATATATGACTTTATTTATCGTGAATCTTAATAATAAATTGATGATTTTGCCTTTAAAAAAAATCTTATTTAAGTGCATTTTTGGGAGTAAAATCCCCTTTTTATTTCACTCATTTGTCATTTGTGAATAGTTAGGGGTGTCTTGGTCTTTTATCAATCTTTTGCATAATTAGATGACTTTTTGGCCCTTAAAAGTAAATAATTAGTTAAATATTGTTTATGATCTTTTTTGGCATTTCATATTTTTATTTACAGTGTAATGATTCTATTACCCTTAAATATAAGATTTTTAATTGCAAAGTGGTTTTTTTTTTTGTAATAATGCGTGGATTTTGAGGGTAGAATGATGTTTTAAAAAAAAACATTAAAAACGGTTGATGTGCGTCAACTACTCCATCACCTTTCAGGCAGTGTGTGTTACTGCATATGGTGGTAAAAAATGATTCTGCTGCATCATTGGATTCATCTCAGCCTTCTCTTTCTCTTTATCCATCACGTGTACTCGTTGGACCTCTGATGAGTCGCTGACATTCTTTTCTTTTCTTTTCTTTATTTCTCTCTTTCCTCCTAGAAAATCATGCTTTGCCCTCTACATTTTCATATTAGCCCTTCAAGGTCATTTTCTTTTGATTTTGTCCTTGATTTTTTTATATTTATTTGTTTTGTTTTAATTCATTTCTCAATTTTGCCTTTTCAATTGCATCCTCCTTTAATTTCCTTGTTTGCTATATTTGATTCTCATTCTTTTGATTTTATTTTTTTAATTTTGTTGATCTATTTGTTGTTGGTGTTTCAAAATCAATCATTTTAGTTTTGATTTTAGTCATTTTTTCTTTTGTTAGAGTTTTATTTGTTTTCAATCTAATCCTTCAATTCTAATTTGCATATATATAATGTTTTTTGATTTGGTCATTTTGCTTTTGATTTCTTTTTTTTTCCTTTGCTCTTTTATCAAAAAATTTATAGTTTTTAATTTTATCCTTCAAATTAATTTTTTATTTTTTTCAATAATAATAATAATAATAATTTCATTTTGGTCTTTCTTCTTTTGATTTCTTATTTGTTTCCTTCGCCCTAAAGTTTTTTTATTGTTTTTAATTTATCATTCAAATCAAGTTTATGGTTTTTGTTATTTCAATAATAATAATAATAATAATAATGGTAATTATAGTGGTTGTACTAATAATAATAATAATAATAATAATAATAATAATAATGGCGATAGTAACAATATTACTAATAATACTATTAATAATGATAATAATGTTAATAATAGTGATTATAATAATAGTTTAAGTAGTGGTAGTGATAATAATTATAGTCGTAGGCATAATACTAGGAATAGTAGTACCAACAATAACAACAATAAAAACAATGATAATTATAATGATAATAATAATAATAGTAGTAGTAATAGTAGTAGTAGTTTGTTATAGTAGTGATAATGATAGCTATAATGATAGTAATAATAGTAGGAACGATAATAATAAAGATGATAATATTATTAGTGATAGTAATAATATTAATAATTCATCATTCAA
>Ga0325404_1009305_pt1 | contig 10002 bp, 8 predicted proteins | sample PopdelMetagenome_18_FD_205664 | JGI IMG/M metagenome (GOLD analysis project Ga0325404, IMG submission 205664) | Populus deltoides microbial communities from Bellville, Georgia, United States - Xylem-Control-R1 | ecosystem: Host-associated > Plants > Phyllosphere > Stem > Wood/Secondary xylem...
AACAAACAAACAAACAATTCCAGGCATCCAAATGCAACGGTGCTGGAATTGTGGACAGTGTAAGCTCCATCACCTAACCCTTCATTGCTGCAAAAGAAGGGAGAATAGAGCTGACAGTGACATGGTAAAAGATTAAATGTTCTATGAGGAAGCCCTAACTTCCATGTGCTGCTATTACTGTGGTCCTCCATGACAACTACAGAAGACAATCTACAGGATTTACTTTCGGCGATTCCTCACTTTCCATACAATGTCGAGTCGGGCAGCTCCCAACGCTTCATTTATTAATTTTTCCTACTTCTATGTAACTTTGACCGCAGTCACATGGCTGCGGGTCTTGTAATACTTGGGGAAGAAGGGAGCTACATTCTGATTTAGAGCTTTCTGCAAATGCTGCACAATCACTGAAACTAGCAAATTCCCTGCAAACGATAAGTAATCTTTACCATGTTTGATCAAGTCCTCTGCTTCATCAGGCAATGCCTTGTCTTCTCCGAGTTCAAGGTTTTTGGAATTCTTTGGCAAACTCATGAACTCCATGATGTAGAAATTTAGTAGAGTAAGAATTATTTTGCGTGAACTTTACCACCTTATCAGAGATAAAAAGACATGTCTTTTCTCTACTGCCTCCGATGTATTATGGTATCAGAAAGTACAAGAAAGCGTCTTAACTAGATAATGGCACGGCTCCTACCCAGGCGATCTCTACTTTTTTGAGCTTTAGAAAAGCAACTTCTCTTAAATTCCCCCGTCTCTTGTCAATTTTGATTCAGTTGAATGGCGAGCAAGCAGACTCTCTCTCTACCTCAAACCTGTCATTTTTAACTACGAGTATGCTTCAATCCTCTCTTTTTTTTGTAACAAAGTATAATTCAATTCTAGATCTTTCGGAAATTACGAGTGTGCAATTTGTGTTTATAATTTACAGTAGATCACAGACTTCCTGTCACCAGTAATCTTTACAGGAGCAATGTCCATCCGTGAATCTATGAAATCTATAATTATCCCTAATAACTATTTCTCTATCATAGGCCTGGGATATGAGTTTCATAACTGAGTGACAATCTCTACACATTCGAACACTATTCACAACCCGGATTGGAGAGTTTTCTTGGTTGTTTATAAGACCAAATGCGACGGCCAATCTTTCGCTATGTTGAGATGTGGTATCTGATAGTTCCTGTTTCACGAGTAATCTTCTCTCTATGTCTTGTAACATGCAGAGAACGTCTGCAGATACAAGGTTTGAGGCGACAAATTCATGAACAACTCCATTTTGTTCTATGATAGCGAAACCTGGTTGCTTCGGTACTCCAGTCTCATGTAGCTTTGTTCTCACCTTGCTCACATCATCCCATCTGCCTGCATCTGCATATATATTCGAAAGAAGTACATGAGCACCATCATTTGTAGGGTCTTTCTCTATGAGCTGTTTAAATGCATGCTCTGCTAATTCCACATTGTGGTGACTTCTGCATGCTCTCATTAAGGAACTCCATATAGAGACATCTGGTTCTATTGGCATTCTTTCAATGAACTTGACTGTTTCTTCCAAGTGTCCAACTCGACCCAGGAGATCAACCATACAGCCATAATGATGAATCGTTGGAATGATATTATAGAAACTTCTCAATTTGTTGAAATATTTGTAGCCTTCATCAACTAAACCTCCATGGCTACAAGCAGCTAGAAGAGCTATGAAAGTGACATGATCTGGTTTTACTCCTCTTTCCTCCATTTCCAAGTATAGATCTATTGCTTCCAGTGCTTGCCCCTCCATGGCATTTGCTGCCATCATTGCAGTCCAAACAGATACGTTCTTCTCAATTATTTGAGTAAAGATCTCATAGGCCATTTCAACACACCCACATTTCCCATACATGTCAATCAAGGCAGTTCCCAACATAGCATCTATACCAATTTCATTCTTCTCTATGTACACATTAACCCAGATGCCATGACTCAGGGCTCCAACTTTAGCACAAGATGAAAGCAAACTGATCAAAGTTGTCTTGTCAGGTTTTACATTTGAACTCTGCATCTTGCAGAAAATCTCAAATGATTCATTAACCAGATCATGTTTTACATAAGAATTGACCATAGTGTTCCAAGAAACTATATCCTTCTCTGGAATCTTATTGAAGAAGTCTCTTGCCTTATCAACACCTCCACTTCGGCAAAAGCCATCCAACATTGAATTCCATGATGCTGCACTTTTACAAGGCAACTGCTCAAATGTTCTGAGAGCTTCATCAAGTTTCCCACATTTTGCATACAAGTCCAACAGGGCATTCCCAAGAAACCCATCCACAACCATTCCATATGTCACGATAAAGGCATGGACAGATCTTCCTAAATCAAAGTCTTCTAAATGAACACAGGCTGAAAGTACCGTCACAAGAGCAACCTCATCCGGGATCACATTTTCAAACCTCATTTGTTGAAACAACTCTAAACTTTCAAAATAATACCCACCTTGAACATAACCAGACATCATCGTGGTCCACGATACCAAGCTTCTCTCATTCATCTTGTCAAACAGTTGCCTAGCCTTATCTATCTTATTAGACTTCACATACCCACTAACCAAAGTAGTCCACAGAACAACATCAACCTCGGATTCATCACATCTACTCAAAAGACCATGCGCTTCGTCCATTTTCCCACACTTAGAATACATGTCTACTAAACAATTCAACAAACTCCCTCTAATCCATAGCTTATTATCAACAATGTAAAGATGCAATCTTTTTCCCATTTCCAAATCCTTCAATTTCGCACATGTTGAAACCAAGCTAACCATTGTTATCTCATCTGGTAAAACCCCACTAACCAACATTTCATCAAATAAATCCAACGCTTCCCTATACATTCCCTTCAAAACATAACAAGAAATCATGGTATTCCAACTAATAACATCTCTGTGGGTCATTTTCTCAAACAGCTGGCATACTTCCTTCAATTTCCCACACTTTGAGTACAGACCCATCAAATTGTTGTTCAAAGACTTATTTCTCCCAAACCCACATTTCAAAATTCTCCCATGAACTTCACTTCCCAATTTAACATCGAAATTCATACAACAAGCATGAATCAAGAAGTGAAAAGTGGAAATATCTAACAACACACCTTGAGTTACCATGTGATAATAACCCACCAAAACTTCCTGTGGACAACCTTCTTTAAGCTTGTTTTCCAAAAGGGTATTCCAAATTATGGATTCTGGTTCATGGGAATAGCTTAAAATCTGATGCGCACAATCAAGATTATTGACAGAGAGTAAAAAGGCAAGAACTTGACTCGTTATTTCAGGGTCATGGATGAGATTTGCGGTGATCAAATGGGCATGAATTGGTGAAAATTCTCTAATATTTGAACAAGATTTTAACAAATCTATGATCCAATGTGGTCTTAAAACTGAGTGGGATGTTTTGGGATTTAGCGTTGGTGGCTTGTGTATAGAGGGAGAGAGAGATGAGAAGAAGATATTTGGAAGAGTTAGTGCGGCCATGGTTTGATGGTAGACGTTGCTTCCCTCCTTTTTTTTTAACGATATTGTTGACATTGGATTGTGCTATTGAATTTACAGTTATGGCCCATTTAAGTGTGAAGCGAAGAGCACCAAGCCCATAGTATAGGCCTGGGCTCTCTCACAATTACGTTGGGCTATAATGTTTAATTTGTTGTTGTTGTTATTATTATTATTTTATAAAATGGTATCTTTAGCATCATGTGATTTTCAGACAGGATCTATTATTTTTAATTTCCAAGACTAGATGAATAAATAAATCGAAAAATCTTATTATATTCAAGACATAACCCGTGACATCCTATAAATTATAACTAGATTTTATTAATTAATATATCACGCCCAATTATATCATCATTCTACCCTCCGTTTAAACAACTATAAGAAATCACCAATTTTATTTTGTCTCTTTTCTTCTTGGAATCTCTCAATTTTTCCAAAAAAAGAAAAAAACATATCCGAACATGAGCTATGAGGCGATGATATAGCGCCATGACGTGGCATGCTAGTTAATGAAACAAAACAGTAATTTGCAGGATACCACATAATCTATCTCTGATAAATAGATGAAACCTCAGTGAAAAAGGCAATGAAAATCACAGGCAAACCGCTTTCCATTTTCATGCAAGTTGGAAGCAGAAGATGATCACCGGAGCCTATTTCAGCTGCACACACGATACTTTCAGGCGCAACACTCACACACCATCACAACAATCCCACACGAGATAGCTGGAACTCTGATGCACAGCCATCTACTATCTGCTTGCTGCACCGAACCATGATATGATCTACAGCACCTTCCGACACGACATAACTACGACCCTTTCATTTTCCCTATAAACATCTGCTAACAAAATACAAGGAAGAGGACACTTTATTCGCATGACCACCACTTTGACTGGTGGTTTCTTGAGTACGTCATTCAATTGGGGGAGGATAAAAGGAAGACAAAATGATCAGGAAAGCGAACGGGGAAAGAAAAGCGAAAACACAAGCCCTCCACAGGATCTCAGATCCTTCCACATCCATGGATATATATACATATACATGGATCGAGATGCAATTTTATTGCTTTCAGCATAGAAGTCTTCATCACCATCACCATCATCACCGTTTGTTTTTCTAGCTGCATTGTCCTTGCAGCCACTTCTCAGCTTCTTGTTTGACGAGTATTATAGGACTTGCAGTTCATGCATTTCTGAGCTACTACATGGAATTGCACTTCTGAGGACTTTCCACAATCATTGCAAAGGATCCAAACCTGCAGAACAGTAATATCACCAGTATTAGTATATTTAGCAAACAGTAAGCCGGGGAGTCACCTCAGGAAAATCTGACAACCAAAGCCTCAGATCTCAGCACATGATTTTAATGGGTTCTACTAACCATTTTATTCAGGTAAGGTTCTGGCATTGGTGTAGCTGCAATTTCCATGTCGAATTTCTCCCATACCTTGGACATATCACAAACTGACTTCGAGCAAAGAGGGCAAGCATATCTGTAACAGTAACAAGTAAAAATATTGTGTGAATTTCCAAACGGTTAAAGAAACACACTAGATACCACTGGAAAAGGCTGCTGGAAGGAAACTCACTGATAATGATCCCTCATTTCCTTTAAGCAGCTCTTGTGAATGGTGTGTCCACATGGCAGGACAGTCACATCATATCTCGACTCAAATAAAAACTGCAAACCATTTGAAATACAACATCAGTTAGGCCCCAGTCACTATAGACCAAAAAACAATTATTCTCAATCATAAGGAACAAACCACTACACAGAATAAAAGTTACAATCTATATCCAAACCTCAAAGCAGACAGGGCAGTCATGATGCATCGCGCCCTCTACACAGGGGTGGCTATTCTTCAGAAGATTCGAGTAGCAGCAGCCTTCATGGTTGATAGTACACCAAGAATACAGGAAAACGTCATCAAGTTAGTTGAATTGTAAGCACCCATACAATTCCAAACTACAACTAGAACTAGTAATGACAGGAGAATTGTAGCTTACCACATTTGTAACAATGGAAGAAATTCTCAGGTCCTCCAATTCTGCCAAAGCACACAGTACATGCCAGTCAGATAAACATAATTACATCGAGCTAGAGAGAGAGGCAAAAATGTACAAGCAGAGAAGCATAGTTAATAAGTGAGGTTAGTGAAAGAATGAAAAGATGTGTGAAGGATATGACCATCTGAAAATTACTGAGCTTTCAGGTGACTTGGACCTTTTCCTTTTATTATCAAGGAAAGTCCTCAATGAAGTTAGATAATTTAATCAATAGTTTAGTGAAATAAACTTTGTCAGAAGCTCCCAGCATTATTATCTCATCAATATGTTCAAAAGGAAAACCAAACAGCATAAACAAGTATACCTGCAAATCCCACAGCCATCACAATGATACTGTTTCTTAGATGTCTGCAACAGAAGTAAACAAATTTGATTTGAGTTAGCAAGTTCATCTCAACAACTTACGAGACAGAAAAGATATGCAGAATCCTATAACAAGCACAATCTCATTATAGCACACTATAATGAAAGCTGGATGCTGCCAAATCAATCCCTTCATTTCATGGTTAACCAAGCTACTAAGGATGTGACATTAACCACTTACATCATCATCAAAGAGCTTGCAAGTCTCACAGAAGTACTTTCCCATGCACACACCACAGTTGATACAAACTTGTTGAACCTAGCCATCACAGAAATCAAGTGAAACATGAGTTGAGTAGCCAAATGCTAATTAATAGCACAGGATGAAAACATAGAATAAAAAGAACTGCCTTAACTTCAGGTTTAGGGAAATTTTTTATCTATTAACTACTATAGCAATAACATAAAGCATGACTATCCAATTTTGACTTTTAAGGTTTCCTATCATCAGCCTTTGTTCCTCTTCCTAGATGTTCTCAATTAACAGTGACATTTACAAGTTGTAAGCTTGGGATCAGAGGTCAGAATTGGTCTGCTAATGAGAAAAACTTGATGCAACACCAATAATACAAAAACTTAACTCACCTCTTGTTCAGTGCCACAAAGCGAGCATATCACCTGAACAAACATAAAAGGAGCGCTTTAGCAGATTAAATGGTAATATAACAATGAAGATTTACTGCAAGAAGTCACAAAGGCATGATCAAAGAGAAAGGAACATGGCTACCTGTTTGACTTCATGGCGTGGCATGTCATGTCTATGCTTCTGATCAACATTGATATTGTTCTGCCCACCAAATGTAACAGATCAGCACGTATTCAAAATCACCAAAACATATTTGAGCAAATTATCAGCTCGAGCAACATGATCAAATACATAAAGCAATTTTAAATAAAAAAACTCACCTTCGCCTCGTTATGACAATGACGGCAATCAAATACTTCGTTACAGCAAGGTGCTCTGATGCGGCACCTTCTCCGATAGTGCAGGCATCTGATGACAGAGCAAGTCATATTAAGCAAGTATAATGGCAAAAAACTATTGAACTTTGCTAGGCAAACAGGAACAGACCCATACCCATATTCCATTAATCCTTTATCTAGTATTTGAGGAGTTTCCACATTCATTGATTCTTCTGAGAAGATGAAATCTTCATTAAAATGCTGTGAGCATGAGCCCATTTGTTGAAATAGTCTGAATTCTTGAGGATCAAAACTCTTAATATCTACTTCTGCCATGACAATATCTTCAGGCAATAATAACTATTGAGAAGTTGGCAAATAAACCTGGAACACCTGCGCATTGAAACAAATTTAGAAAAGATTCTAAAACTTCAGAAGGCATATTTAGCACCCGATCAAGCCACCAAACACCCCATGAGCTTTCTTGTACACGTCTGCAGATCAATTGAAATCAGCAACAACATAATCCAACTAACGCTGAACAGCTCCAAAGTCCAATCACCAATACTCCAAGAGAAGAATCATCAAAACAAGAAGATATATAAGTACAACTACAATGCAGCATTCAGGAACTCCAGAGCCTTCAGCCATTAGTAAGAATAGCATTGCATGATCACTCGATTCCTTGAAGAAGTCCCAGAACCAAAGTCCAGTTACTCTGGACATGGCAACCTATGGTAAAAGCAATACATCACACAATCAAACGTGTTCTGAAAAGGAAAAAAAAAGACGGGGAAACAGTGAGAGAGTGAAGAAATGGGTTATTTTGATTGTCCATCAAGGACAGGCCTACCTCAAATAGCAACTCTGAAACCCAGTCTCCTCTGAGAATTGAACTTACCAAAACTTAAAAAGAAATTCTATCATCAGCACATCAGAGGTTTCCCTCTTGTCAAAGACGGCCCATTTGAATCTCAGCCGCTCCCTCTCTATCTAAATCATGACCAGGAGAATTATAACTTTATGGGACAAACCATGAAGGAAACTTGCTCCTCTAATTACCAATTTCCCCAGACAAAATAGCACACCTTTCTCCAGACTAAGGACACTGACACTCCCAGGTTCAAGGTATAAACAAGGTTGAAAAAAAGGAGAAACAAACTATCAATCCCTATTGCCCATGTTTCCATCGATAATAAATGACACAGGGAAACAATCACTAACTTCTTCTGTAAACAATCTCGAATTCTGTTGGATGAAAAGAGAGTAGATGTGGAAGTTCTGAGCATGGTGGCTGGTGAAAGGATGATATGACAGACCTAGCTCTAACTGTGGAAGGAAGATTCACTGGTGAAGCCATAATCATTATTTCAGTTATTAGGTGTTTCAACCCCCTGCTTCATTGTACGTTTATGTTTAGAAACACGAGAAACAAACAAGTAGCTCTTTGTGCTTAGCTTACACCCCCAACGCTGGTCAAGATGGCATTGTCCACGAAGAACACGAGAAACCTAACTTTATGCAGGCACCTACCAAACTTGAGCACATGAACACCTGCAATTTAGGGCATATCCTGCAGAAAATCCCTAAATATAATGCTTACCCCAACCCTTCACTGCACAACTTCAGGATTACAGAAAGGACCCTAACTACACCGACTTCTCCACCCACAAGATTTCTGAACTCCACTCACATCATTCCTGTAAAACTCCCGAGTAACAAAATGCTAAAAAATAGCAGAAATTACAAAAGAGCCAACAATGTTCTAAGCTACATCCCTCCAACAAAATCTTGGAAAGTTAGTCCTATGTTTAGTTAGATATCTTCCAAAAAAGGGAGAACATGATATGAAAAATCCATTTCTTTTCTTTTCCATCAAAATTTGAATCAGTTCACGGCAACCTCAATCTACCACCAAACTATAGACCTAAACTACCTTGAAAACAGTTAAGTAAGAGTGCCACATACCCCATACAGAACCTCTCTCAGTTAGAAACTTTCCCCGGGACTTCCACCTTAAGAATATTTAGTTTAGTACGTGTAACATTAGTAATCACAAACAGCTCATCGGAAAGTTCATTTCACGTTAATTCAAAGGGAGCTCTGAAATCCGCAGAACAGTTGACGAATAATCCACGGAAAAACAATAAATTTCCGCCGATTTTTAACATCCACTTCTGTGGATTCAAGGTCTCCCTAACGAAAAAAACATAAAATTCCACAAGCAATTCCTTTCTCAAAATTCAATAGACAACTACACCTATCTAACCACCAACATCCTCAAGCAAAAAATACATTTCACATAAAAAAGACAAACAACAAACATCACTATGCATTAATTAAGCAAAATAACAGACAACAAGCAATAAAATCACAAAAAGTTTCTACGTGATTACGCGATTAACATCACATAAGGACACGTCACAATACACAGACAAAAAAAATGAAAAACAAATTCTAACATTAAAACCTCACGTTTCCAGGTAACCTCAAACATTAAACGTAATCACATTTTCCGTTTCTTGCACTCAATTTTCTGAGAAACCAGACAAAACTTAAATTACGTCTATATGATTATTTTAGCACGTACCTCACAAAAATTAAGCTACGATATAAACAAACAGAATTAAAAGAGAATATTATCAAATTGAGTGAAATTTTTAATCAGAAAAACGAACTTTCACCGCCGATCCGAAGTTTCGATGGTTTTAACGGTAAGATCCGATTGTTGTTCTCGGAGCTCCGTTTAAAAATCTCCTTAAATCTCGTGTTATTTCTTAGAGAGTGAGCGCGATGGGGAGAGAATATGAGGGAGATTTGAATCGGAGTCTGGTTTTTATAGGGCGATAAATTCGGGTTATGAGAGAGGAGAGATTCGGGAGAGTTCGAAATTTTTTGAAAGCGAAAGCTGTGTCCCTCTGGTTCTTCTTTTATTGACTGTTGACAGGTAAGGACACAAAATTACGTAAACAACCCTTGATACGCTAAAATATCTTGCATTTTTTGATCTGATAAAGCGGCTGGGTTATGGTACAACTGCATCTACGGAAATATATTGCATTTTTTGTGCTGATAAAAAATTAAGAAAAAAAATATGTTTATGGACATTCGGATTTGATATTTAGGGCTGTATGG
>Ga0325404_1009314_pt1 | contig 9998 bp, 3 predicted proteins | sample PopdelMetagenome_18_FD_205664 | JGI IMG/M metagenome (GOLD analysis project Ga0325404, IMG submission 205664) | Populus deltoides microbial communities from Bellville, Georgia, United States - Xylem-Control-R1 | ecosystem: Host-associated > Plants > Phyllosphere > Stem > Wood/Secondary xylem...
AACTGTTACTACCTATACATTGAACTGTTACTGTCTTATTTTTGAACTGTTACTGTCTAGACATTGAACTGTTACTGTCTAGACATCGAACTGTTACTGTCTTGTTTTTGAACTGTTACTGTTTGACCTCTCCTCAGATTTTTAACTATATCTAGAGTTATAGAACTCTGATTCAAGAAAAATGTATGGCATTGGAAAGATAAGACATGAGGCTACAAGTTCTATATTTTAAGAAGAACCCAGTTCGGCCTCAAGATAGTCAAAATTGCTCATTAACAAACACTTGGACTGTTACTGTCCATTTTTGAACTGTTACTGTCTGACCTCTCCTTATATTTTTAACTATATATAGAGTTATAGAACTCCGATTCTAGCAAAATTTATGGCGTTAGAAAGGTAAGACATGATGCTACAAGTTCTATGTTTTGAGAAGAACCTAGTTCTGCCTCTAAGACAGTCAAAATTGCTCATCAATGAACTAGACCTACTACCCTATAAGGTCTGTCATGACCCAGTCTCGGTTGGTGACCCATAACTGGAGTTCTATGACTCCAAATTGAGCAAGACCAATTTTATTAGTTAGTAAACATCTAAAACTACAATTTCTATGAGGAACTTGATCCTAATTCCTTCATTCTCCTACCCAAAATCTCTTTGAAGGTTAAGAGACGAAACTATCCAAATTCATCAACCTTTCCATTTACACACAACACATGAAGTTCTTTACTTTAACAACTCATTCTTTTTCCTCAATTCAAGTCTAAGAACTCAATATATAAATTAACATCTAGACATCAATTCATAATTGACTTGAAATGACTCATAAGACCAGGTTTAGAATATCTTACCTGGTGCGAATCAAGGCTTCGATCCCTCCTTTTCTTTCTAATGACAGCCGGCCCTACCCTCTTCTCTTCTTGTTCAATTTTTTTTGTTAATCCCTTTTCCCACCAGGGTTTATTTTACCTATAACCCTCAATCTGGGATGGGTTCTTGAAATTTTGGTGTTTCTCTCTTGATTTGTAAAAATAGATATAAAAACTCCCTCTTTTCTTTCTTTACGTAGCTGCGGATCTGTTTTTGGTGAGGATATGAGTATTTATACTCTATAATTATTCTTATTTGTATTTAGGCCCTATTTTCTTTAAGTGTATTCGTTTTTGTCCCCACTTCTTTTTAGTTTAGTTTATTTTCTTTAATTTAATCCAGCCTTAGTTTTTTCTCGGGATTTACATTAAAGGCTTATAAAATGAATGGAAATAGTTCAAATATGTTTGATTGTTTTCAATAAGGCTTGGGTCATGATTTGAGAGTTTTGGAGAGTTTGGGTATACTGTTAATACATAAACCAATTTGAACCCGAAATTTCACCACTTACATTTGAAAATAAACATATTCTATATGTTTTTCAAGTTCAGAATGTCTTCTTTCTTCTTTGTGATCCTCTTAACTTTCTCACTTCTTTTCTCCCCTCTTATGGCTGAATCAATATTTCCCCTTTTCTTGGATGAATATGAATTCTCTTTACCTATGGCCGATTTAAACTTTCCTTTTTTCTCACTACTCTCAGTTAAAGTAAGTGTTTCACTCCCTTTATTTTTATCATCGATACTTTCTCTCTGTACTTTTATTTGATCCTTAAACACTTGTTTAAGTGTTAATGATACAAGAGTTACAAATTTACCTTGTTTTACAAATGAATATCTATTATTGAACCTATCATGCATAGTTTTTCTATCAAACTATCATGGTCTACCCAACAACAAATGACTTACATGCATAAGAACAACATCACACAACACCTCATCATGATATTTTCCATTAAAAAACAAAATTAAAACCTTTTTCTTATTACCTTCACCTCACAACAATCATTCAATCATTAAAGTTTATAAAGTATATGATACTTTGTAGTATGCAAATTTAGTTTATACACTATAACAATTCTAGTTACATTAGTATAACTCCTACTATCTATAATCATATACATACCTTATTCTCAATATGACATCTCATATGAAAGATGTTCTTTCTTTTCTCCTCTAAATCATTCTCTTTAACCTACACATTGAATGCTCGCTTAACCACAAATGACCCTCTCTCAACCAAAAACTCAACATCATCACCACTAGAATCTTATAACTCTATAGTGTTATAACTCCATGGTGTTATAATTCCATAATGTTTGTAATCTCACGATTTAACCCATTAAGAAACCTAACTATGATTGCTTCTCTAAATTCCACAATATTCACTTGAATCATTGTGATCCTAATATCTTTGTAGTATTCATCAACTGTAACACCCCACCCCACTAGCAAGATATTGTTTGTTTTGTCCCACGGGCCTCACGGATTTGTTCTTGGTAGCCACGTATGGCCCCAAAACACGTCTTACCAATCAAGGTGAGCATGCTTATATAAGACCCTTCCCAAGTCCCCACCCATCGATGTAGGATATTACAATCCCTTTTAAGGAGCCCGACGACCTCGTCGGCACCATCAAACAGCTAGCGAGCCGGGCTCTGATACCAAATTATAACACCCCACCCCACTAGCAAGATATTGTTCGCTTTGGCCCACAGGCCTCACAAATTTGTTCTTGGCAGCTATGCATGGCCTCAAAACGCGTCTTATTAGTCAAGGTGAGCATGCTCATATAAGGCCCTCCTTCAAGTCCTCACTCGTCAATATGGGATATTACAATCCATCCCCTTTAAAAAGCCCGTCGGCACCACCAGACAGCCAATAAGCTGGACTTTTATACCAAATATAACACCCCACCCCACTAGCAAGATATTGTCCGTTTTAGCCAACGACCTCACGGATTTATTTATGGCAGTTATACATAGCCCCAAAACGCGTCTTACAAGTCAAGGTGAGGATGCTCATATAAAACATTCCCCCAAGTCCTCACTCATCGATGTGGGATATTACATCAACACTCTTTGATCCTTGAGATAAACCCTGTAATTTCTAATACAATTCCCTATAGTAGTGACTAGGGACAAATCTCTTCCTCATGATTGTCTTTATCTCCTCTCAAGTTTCAACAAGCCTCTCATGATTTCTCTTTTGGCTTAAAACAAGTTGATCCTGCCAAATTACAACATGCTTAATGAACTCAATAACAATAAGTTTTACATTTTCCCCTTTAAATAGTAATGATAGTTCAAAATCAACTCAACTTTCTTCTTTTACTCTAATTATGCTTATGGATTGTTCCTTCATTAAAAAGTAGGAATTTTCATCTTGAAGCTCCCTAGGTTTCTATCCAAACCATCATGGCTCCTAAAACCATGCCTAAACCCCTAGGCATGTGGTTGAAACCTTCGATCTTCAAAACCCCCCTTGTTATTGAAATCTTTGCCCTTTGTTGAATAAAGCCTGCTCAAATTCATTTGCATTTTCATCCTCATTCTCACCAATATACTCATCTATAAGTGTGGAAACTCACCTCTGTGGCATTCTATAATTAGGAACCTTTGTAGTGGTCCTTCTTGTATATTATCAATCCTGGTTTCCTATTGATCTAACTAATTTATGATCTTACTAAACATCAATTATATTCACTCTAACTATTATTGCATGTCCTAAAACACAAAAGAATTATCAGCCTTCCACTTCTTACATGTTGATTCATTTTTTGATGATATATTCAGTATACAAAATAAGCTAGTAACAAGAAATTTTTCCCCTTACATACTCTGCCACATCTTAACACTCAAATAGATGTTACTGCACTCGTGTTTCACTTAAATTCTGGCTTTTCATGATATTATGCTTATCTTTTTGCCTTTTACCTCTTGAATTGCCCTTTTCAACTCTTTAAAGAACTAAACAAAACAATCAATAAAATTCACATTACAAAGTTCAATCTAATGAATTCAATCAATGAATACAATAAAGGAAACACAAGACAAGAACAAGCAATAACGTTACCGAATTATGGAATCAAGAAAAATATATGTGAAATAAATACTATGGAATTAAGAATTAGACCCAAAATGAATAATGGAATAGATATCAGACTGATCGAACCCAATCTATATAGATTTTCTCAAATATATTTCAAACGAATCCTCAATTAAAATATTTAATGAAACAACAAAATTTTCTAATGAACTTTTCATAATCCACTTTTTTATTCCCTAATTTTTTTTTATAAAAAACACATTTTATTTTTTATTCAAAAATAAATAAAAAATTCAAAAATATTTTTGGGACATGGGGAAATAAGCCATCAAACTACAACAGACCAAAATAATCAAACTAAGATATTTTGACATGATGGGTTGAAGAAAGACTTACCAGAAAGAAAATGAAGGTTGAAATCCAACTTAACCAAAATCAAAAGAATTAATTAAGTTTAAGGACTTAATTAAACTTTTAATAGGTCTAATTGGCTTAATGAAAGATTTAATTGAAGAAACATTAAGTTTAAAAGTCAAATTGGATAAAAATGGAAGAATTAATTAAGTTCAAGAACTTAATTTAACTTCTGATATATTTTATGGATTCAATCGAAGACTTAATTGAAGAAAAATCAAATTTGAAGGCCTAATGCAAAGATTAGGGATATAATTAAAACTTGGAAAGGCTAAATTTTTGCAATTAAGGGTTCAATTGAAATAAATTTAAAAATTAAAATCTTATTGAGGGTCAAATTAAAGATTTTCAAAACCAAGGACTAAAATGCATAAGACATGTGAGTTCATAAACTGCAATTAATCAAATCAGGGGTCTACTTGAAATAAATTCAAAGTTTAATGATTGATAAGGGTTAAATTGCATAATCTGGAAGCCAAATGCCAAAAGAAAAAGGATGATCAAATTAAAGGATTTAAATCAATGTTTCCAGCGATGCAATTGCCAAAATTGAAAGGGTCAATTGATGATTCATATGTTTAAATTGGAAGGACGTGGACTAAATTGAATTTTTTCTAAAATCCTATTTTAAAAACCCTAATTTGTAGGATTTAAATGAACGATAAGAGTCACTTAGACTTTAATGAAGAAATGAGTGACACGTCGTCTAACCATCTTATCATCCCTTTTAGTCGAAAAGGCTGATCGAGTTATCACTTTCAGGTGAATGAACGTGACATCTCCGACCACCTTACATGATCCAACCATCATTACTCGACTTAAAAACATCTACTCTACAAGGATTAGCTATCATCATCACATGTTTTTACCTTATTTAGCTCAATGAACTCGACAATATTTTGTCCCTGATCAACTACCTCTATATTGAAAGATTTAAGCTAATCAAGAGCTCATCTTCTAATCAATGAATGCAGAGTTTTAGACCTCTAAATCTAGTATGGTTTGTTCCTAATGATAAATCTACATCCCCTCTACAAGGTTTAGGTCAATAAATGACATGTTTATGGCTCAATCTCCACAATGATCTTGAGAAAGTATCCAACACAATCATCTATGACTGAAGAAAAATTCACCATGACAGAAAAGACTCTCAGGCTACTCTCTTATATGTGATTTTTGTTTATAGGAAAAGAAAAAGGGACTAGATACCACCTCTTTTAGAGGGAGAGGTTTTGGAAGAGAGAATAATAATCTTCCATAACAACCTCTTGGCAAAAACCATTATGGTTTTGAAATTTCTATTATTGTTTTGCTTATAAAATGGCATTTACTCTTGAGCAATGGGGGTGGATTTTTGAAAAACAAAATTATAGAGAAAAAAAAGAGGAAACATGGAAGGATTAAGAGGAAAAACCTTAGAGTTGATTAAGAAAGAAGCTACAATAATTATGTGCTAAGTTAAGAAAGAAGGAAGGAAAAGAGTGAAGGTCAATCTCAGATAGAAAAGAAGCTGAAAGTCTAGAGGAATGAAGCAAATAATCCATAGAAGAAATCAACGTTCCATTTACAAGGTATAACTTCCAACTTTGATGAGGGGTGTAGCCTAATGAGCAATACCCCTTTTCTTTTGCTTTGTCTTTTAAATTTCTACTTAAATGTATATTATGCATCCATTATAGTTATTTGTTAGTTTAAAAGTCATGAATGATGTTTTAAGATGTCTAAGCATGTTTTGAGAATAGCTTGTATATTCTTAAATTTTATTTGATGCCTTGATTGATGTGTTAAAATGTGATAATATAATGGTAAATGATAGTGCATAATGTTGTTTTGCATGGTTTAATTTTTAGTTAAACAATATTGAGTTATGGCAGAATATGTTAAGTATGATGTCGTTGTGAATTAAGTGGTTTTATGTCAATTTTTTGGTTTACTAGGTTTGTTGAAATTGTAAGCATGATGTTTGAGTTTATGAATAATGAGAATAATCAATGAAACAATGTGTATGCCAAAGAGAATGAATTTATGGTTTGCTATAGGTAATATGTTTTTATTGTTGTCTTGCCTATTTTTAAAGTTTTTTATTGTTTCTAATGGTTCAAACAAGTTGTGTATAGTATAGTATGTTTAAACCATAGTCACAATGCTTAAGTCTCATTTTTTGGTTTTAGGTTTGTTTGTAGGGTTTTAACTTTTTAGGCATTTATGAGTTTGCATGAGCTTCTGGGTTGGTATTCTTGTTATAATTGAACCTAGATTTGGGTTTTCTTGCATTTTTGTTTTTGCAGTTTATCCTCTCTTGTAAGCTTTAGTTAAAGCTAAAATCAATTATTGATTATTCTATGCTATTATTTCATTCTTTACACATTTATTTCAGGCCAATTGACCTATAATATGTTTGAATGTTTGGGTAGGGTTCTTGAATGTCAGTTTTTATTTTGTTATAATCAGGGTTTGATGTTGATATTCAATGCATTATTGTGTATTGGTTTTTCATTTTGCGTCCTTCTATACTTTCTATTTGTTACAATTTGGTCAATGATAGTATTTTAGTTTTTGGGTTTCTTCTTGGTATTCTTCATGTTTTTGGCAAAATTCATATCAAAAGAATGTTTAATCTTATTTTTGTCACAAATGAGCTTTGGACTTTGTTTACGGGATTGGGTCAGGCCAGGAAGCCCAACTCATATGGTTGGGCTAAGCTCATATGGTTGGGCTAAGCCCAGCTCATAGGTATTAAAGATACAAAATAGAAGTAAATACACCATTAAAATTTAGACCTTAGAATGATTAAGTTTTAACTTGATAAGGTACAGATCTCTTTACTGAGGGGGATCTGTTTGAGCCCTCAAAGATAAAGACCTCCCTATTGAGGAGGATCTGCCTCAAATCTTTAGGAATCTTTTTGTTGAAAATGACCTTTCTTGAAATTTAGATAAACCAATAAATAGAAACATAATTTAGGAAAAAACAATCAACCAATAACGCAGTTTACTATAGATAGGGTGCACTAGGAGTGATGTGTTTTTTCCATGCACGACTAGTCTCCTAACCTATACTATTACCATTAGATTTTGCAGTGACCGTAATACTAAGTGACGACTTCTTAATCCTTCAAATTATAATTTCATTATTAATCCCAACACATTGATAACGTTCTTGATCCAAAAGGATGATCTACCATTTCACGTCGTGGATGCCACAACAGAAACTAAAGTTGTATGCCTAATTTATTCGAAACTTTCAGCTATTGAACGGCCCAAAAATGAACTAAAACTTTAATGTGAAACCCGATTTAGTTCTTTAATTCTTCTAATAACTTGAATTTACCACAAGAGCTTCTCAAATACATGATTTAAACAATTTGTTAATAACCTGATTCTAGTAGTCCACTTTTACAAAAAAAACTTCTGTCTTTTCTTTTAGCTCTTAACAAACTAATATGGACATAAATAAACCTTTTTTTATCTTAAAACCAAACCAAATTGGACAAAAAATAAATTTGAATTGATAACTTGATAGGAAACCAATTGAACTAAAACAAATTGGGCAAAATAAAATACATAAAATTAAGACAAAAAATAAAGGGATAGATAGAACCTGATTTTAGAGTCTTTCTACTACTAGTGCTGCTATTTTTACCCTAATTTAATAAAAAAATTCCTTTAAATAATTAATTTACCTGATTAGGGAATTTATATGATTTGTCCCTGAGTTGACATTATTGGATTTCTCGTAACACATACACGTTGCGAAAATGGTAAATATAAATTTTTTTATGAGTCTCAAGAATCTTGTTAGATAGATCTAAAGTTATGTAAGGTTTATGTGAAGATTACCTGAAGATTAAATGTTCTTTTGGGCCTTGAATATTTGATTTAGGGTTAGGTTGACGCTTACCACAAGTCATCCAAGTGTCAGGCCTTTAGCAATAATCCATATAAATCACTAGCGAGAAATCTCTAAAACCCTTTTAGAAGAAAGAAATTGTTATGCTTTAGAATACTAGCTATTTTCTTTTTTGTTTTAGGTGTTTATGTATTGTACTTTCCTCATCTTTTTCTCTTAGAAAATAAAAGGCATAACATTTTACTTATAGAAAAATCTAAAGACCCTATAAATAAAAAAATATCAATTTACCCCTTAAATAATATCACATATATTATTTAAGATCATTTATAAATATATTCAATAAAGTCCCTACTTGATTTTTTCTAGGTGTAGAATTGTAATCCCCTATATTAATTACATTACAGTCCTCAATTTCTAAAATTTATTTACAATAAAGTCATACTTGATTAATTATCTCATTTTAATTTATGACAAATGGTTCTTATATGTGATACCCATTAGGTTCCTTAATAAGTCGGCTCAAATATAAATCATAATCGTAAATAAAAAAAGATTAAAAAAGATTAATTTTTTATCAATTCAACAACTGATTGACTTATATTTAAAGATCAGGTACAATGTCTAACAACCTGTCATGATCCCCCAAATATAAAAAAAGTTATAAGTGACTTGACTTAACTTTTTAGTAACCAGTTTCTTGGTATAATTATTTTCTCTTTATCAAGAATATTCTAATTTATACATTATAGAATGGAGTATATTTATTTTTTAAAATCATTTTAGTTCTCAACATTATAGTAATTGATTATTTGAATAAGATTCTGAAACTCTTTTCAAAACTCATTCCATTTTGGCCAAGCATTTCACAATCAATACTATTTGAGAATAGATGAAATATTTTTTTCTAATTCACCTAGAGTGATGAATCATCTCTTGACTACTAAAATACATTTATATAGTTAATGTTATACTTAATATCTTTCTGTTTGTTACCGTTGATTATGACAACGTGTGGTCATGATTAAAGTATAACATTCCTATATAAGATAACTTAATGATCTCAAGTCTAAGGATCATTTACACAACTATAACAAGAGCCTTTCCATATACATAAGTGATCTTTTCATATAGAATTATCTTATAAGTTAGTTTAGTATACATGTCATTTGATAAGATCCTACATGTTAGTTTTAGATATCTCTCATACCTCAGTTTATGAGAGCAACTATTTAAGAAAGGAACATAATATGAACCGACCTCAATAACTCTAAGTAATGTCCAATCTTAATTGAACATTTACTAGGAAACATTTAGAAATAATGCTTTGATGCAATAAAAATTTCATAATTATAACTTAATAATTTTCTTTGCAAAGCATTTTTGTTATAAGGATTTTATCTTCACACTAGATTCATTAATCAAATATAAATGAATATTAAAGATAAAGAAATCCTTTATTAATAATAAATATGTTTTACATGAATAAAATCAATGTTATATGTAACCAATTAATTGCCTGCAAGATATATTCATTAACAAACATTTCACATACCGATTTATTACTTTATCTTTTTAGATATTTAAATTAATTTAATGGAAATTGTCTCCTAAATCTAAACAATTTTACCTATTAATTTATCAATATTTAATTGAGGATTACCCTATTTAACATTGTTTTACCAATTTTTAGGCTAAGAATTTACAAAGTACATCTTTTTGGATCTTGATTACTTTTAAAATGAGTTTGGACATATTTTATGTTATTGAACCTAAAAAACGATAATTTAAGAGCCCAAATCTTGCCATTTAATGAATTGG
>Ga0325404_1009315_pt1 | contig 9996 bp, 4 predicted proteins | sample PopdelMetagenome_18_FD_205664 | JGI IMG/M metagenome (GOLD analysis project Ga0325404, IMG submission 205664) | Populus deltoides microbial communities from Bellville, Georgia, United States - Xylem-Control-R1 | ecosystem: Host-associated > Plants > Phyllosphere > Stem > Wood/Secondary xylem...
ACGTGGATGGTGCTGCATGGTAAATCTTCAAAGCTAATTTTTATTTCATTTTATAATCATTAAAATAAATATTTTTAAGAATTCGAAGGATTTAAATTCAAGAAAATATATTTTTTAAGTTAAATTTATATTTCTTCATGAAAATTTTTTTTATTAACAATGTTGTTATTTTAAAAAAATAAAAATAATAAAAATAAAGATTTAAAATAATCTCAACAATTTAATTTAAGGAATGAAAAACCTTATTTCTTTTGGCAAAACTCTCATTTCCTTAATTTTTTTTTGCGGAAATAACATGTGTTTATTTATTAGTAGTTTGTTTTTTTATTTTAAATAAAACTTATCATAATCTAAAAATAAAGTTTTAAAAATAAATTGAAAAATCATGTCTTCATAATTTTTTTTGGTTGCATGAAAAAACAAAAGAATAAGTAATTTATGTAAACCATAGTTTTGAAGCCTAGCCTGACGGATCGACCCGGGACCCGGCAAGACTCGGTCAAAAACCCAGTTACGACCCATTAACTTTTGTTTTTTTACTAAAACGACATCGTTTTGATTTTAAACAAAAATTGACCTGGACGATCCAGGTCTTGAACCAAGACAGGTCTGAAAACTTTGGTGTAAGCTATATAAAAATTAATCATAAAAAATAGATGTTATATTCTCATTGAATATTCATTTGCAATTTTTTTATATAATTTATAGCATATTAGGCTAATGTATTACATATAACCATAAAAGCTCATTGTATTACCAGACAAATACTAAGGTATCAATGCAGAGCTTGGTTTTTATTTTCTTGGAATATTTTGGATTAATTTTGTGAATTAAAATTAAATCTTTTTTATTGGAAATTAATTAGGTAGACATCAAAACTTTAAGAAAAAAGATTAGTTTCTTTTAGTCTTTTTTTTACACTTACATGTGAACCAACAATTATTTGCCAATTTTACCCTCCATCTATATATAACTGAATTTGAGATGTGAAATGAGTAGGAGCTGAGTTCATTATGCAACTCGAGATTTGACTAAAGAAGAAGGGCACCATCTGTCAAGTGCTTGTATTTATTTATTTATTTATTATTATTTTTTCCTCTCTATAAGATATTTGCATACTATCCAATTAGTGATGGTGGTGGTTGAGTTCTTTTCTTTTCAATTTGAAAATGAAAGGTAACTAATAAGATCCGATTGTGATTTGTGTAAGGTTTGTCTTTGATACTGTGGTGGTGTTTTTTTGATTTTTTTTTAATTAAGATTTTATTATTTTTTAATTATTTTAATATGTTAATGTTAAAATTATTTTTTTAAAATACTTTAAAAAACAAAACGTGGTTTTAAAATAAATAAATAAATAAATATTTGTACTGTGAAGTTTGAATTAGGCACAGCTCATGTTTTGTTTTGTTTTCTACACAAATGGGAGAAAAGAGAGATGTTATAAAGACAGTCTTTTTCCAACTTTTGTGGCGTCGAAGACCAAAATGATCTTTCCTGTCTTCTCTCTTTCATGTCAGTAACCCCACCCTAAACTGTAATGGTCAATGATCTTTTCTTTACCTTTTTAACTATCAAGTCCGAAGTGTAGTATTTTTTAAAAAAAATGTTTTAAAAAAATTCAACAATTTTCATAAATCATATTGAAAATTAGCTCCATTTTAAATTTATTTTAGATTCTAAATAAAATAATAAAATAAATTCACTTATTAAATTGTTCTTATTGGAAATTTGTTAAAACATGGTCGATGGACATATCTGGAACCAGATTAAAAGGAGAGTACACTCACTTTAATGATTATAACATAGAACATTAACGTGATTTAAATAAATTATGGGTAAATAAGAAATTGATCTCAAATAACCTTAATTGATATTTTTGATGAAACTCAAAATCTTCTAAAAAAAAACTCTATCCCATGTAGAAAAGAAAAAAAACTTTGTTAATATTTATATAGTGAGAAGTTGAGAAGTTCAAATTTGACTCAAAGAACACCAGACTTTTAGAGTTAAGAGATCCTAGGCAAAATGAGTTTTGAACTAAAACTCTCTAACACACACATCTATAGCTAACTCAACTTGGGTTAGGTTTATTATAAAATAACTTTCGAGGCTACAAAATATTATTGTTTGCCAACTTAAATTTAAGCTTGGGGCTTGGTCCATGATGAATTATTTCTTGCACCCCATGAAAAGATGAATTTGATTAGTTTTTCCATAATTCTTTCATTAGTACATAAAAGATTTTTTAGCTCAAAATTCACCTAATTTAAATCCAAAAATATTCAAGTTTAATTTTGATTTTATGGTAGGTAATCAAAGTTGTTAATAAACTTGGGTTGAGTTTATTGCAAACTATGTTTTTGGACTATAAAAGATTATTTTTTCGAACTGGAATTTCAGCTAAGGCCAATTCCATTAAGGATTATTTCTTTCAACTCATGAAAGGATGAGTTTGATCAGTTTTTTCAAAACTCTTTCAACAGTTTCTCAATAATTTTTCCAGCTAAAAAATCACATGATTTAAATCCAAAAAATATTCAGATTTAATTCTGGTTTTATAATGGGTTATCAAAGCTATCGATAAGGGAATTCCATTTCCACTTTTATTTTGTTTAAAGTGATTATAATTCCTTACACGTTTAATCTAATTCTCTCAACTCTTCCTAGCGTATGGATCTCCCTTCGTGGCTGGTTATCCCCTCTTTACATCTATATCATCCTCAACTTCATCATAATTGCCATTATTGCTTCCTCCATATTTCAACACCCAAACCCCAACACCAAATTGTCCTATTCTAGTTCTAATTAGAAACACAAAAGTCAAAACAAAAGTAACACGAATGATCTCTGGCAAGACCATGGCATGCAAGAAGTGGAAAAACTATTGGATACAACCAGGGGCGGAGCTAGGATTATTTGTTAGAGGGGGCCAAAATTAATATAACAAGATATAATATTTATTTTAATTTATTGTACATGAGTTGTAAAACAAAACATGTATAATTTAGTTTTATTCAAATAACTTACTACAAAAATACAATGACCTTTATATAAGGTAAAATGTTGGAGCAATACCAATTTTCATCCTCCATTCGATTATCATATCAATTGTGAATCTTTCAGCAATTTTTATTTTTATATAGACAATCAATAATTTGCAAGAAAATCATCATCTATCCGATTGTGAAATCTTATTTTAACAATCTTCATCGCTGAAAAAACTCGTTCAGTAATTGTTGTCGAAACAAGAAATGTCAAAAAAACACATTGTTCCCCATCATTAACTTTCTTCCAACAATTAAATTCTTTAACAGTAAACGTGTCTGATCCTGACTTTCTAGATGGTTTACTTGGAAATAAATTGCAAGGGAAACAAAATGCAGTATTTTTCTCCGAATATTCAAGCCACGGATAACTTTTGAACCAATAAGACTGAAATCGACGAGGATGTTTTTTACCTGTCAGCGGATATTAATTCAGACATCAAAGGTTGATATGACCCCAGATTAATGTATGTCCTTCGAATTTCATCTTGTTGATTCACCGAGTATTCTCAAATTTGAGGATCATTGCTTGGATCTCTAATTAAATGAGCAAAGTCGATTCTAGTAAGAGGTTGCTCACTAATCAACACAGGTTCTTTGTAAACTAAAGCACATTGGGGCTGCTCAACCATAACTTCAACATTACACATTGGAGTTGGTTTACTAGGTTGTGAGTCATCAATATTTTTTCTTTTTTTTAAAAAAAAAGAATCAATTCTTGTTATTTTGTTCATGGTTCAACTTAAAATCAAAACATATATCATAAGAAAAAATTGATAATTTTGGTGGCTATGCTAAAAACAAAACATAAAAAAATCCAAGCATAATCAAAACAAACCAATAAAATATATCTAATTAATTAGAAAAAAAATCACTATAACAAGAATTCAAAAAATAATTGGTAGAACTAGCAGATCTGGAAAAAAAGAGCAAAAATGGTATAATTATATAAAAAAATCATCAAATTATTAACAAACATCTCAAAACAAAACAAAAATAGATTTTAAATTTAAATTACCTTATTTTGTTTGATGAAAGATAAATTAATTGGTGGCTCTGCTTTAATTTTTTTGTAGAAAATTTTGCTTATGATTTATGTTTTTATTTCTTTATTTGATCAGCTGCAAAATTTATATTAGGATAAATTGATGTCTACATGCTTTGTTTTTTATTTGACAAAGTAATGTCTTTATATATTTTTTTTCAACTGTAATAAGTAAAGAGGAAATTGGAAATCAATATAAATTGACCAAGTAATGTCTTTATTTTAGGATAAATTGATTTGTGGACCACGTAGGTCAAGAGGAAATTGGAAATCAAAGTAAAGTCACTGTAATAAATCTCACTTGACTTCTGGGTAATGAAAAAAATTAAAATGTTTTGAGGGGGGGCCCGAGCCCCTGCTTGCCCCCCTTACTTCCGCCCCTGGATACAACTTTGTCTTTTGAGAAACTCATCGACTCTTCTCAAGATTATTACTCTCCTAACACTTTCTTGACAAATTCTGGTAAAGTGCTGCAAGAAAAGACGAATACAGACACGTCTAAGGAATCTTGCTTGACAAATTCTGCTAAGAAACAGCAAGAAAAGATGGACAAAGAGCCACTGACACCAGAGGCAGATCAGCAGGAAACCCTGGAGGACGCATGGACATTAATTATGGAGAAGCAAGGGAAAGCACCAACAAGGCAGTTAAAGAAAAGTGGCACATGGGACACCCCTCCAAAGGTTTTGCAGAAAACCAACGGGATGATCACTGCTGCTGGTGATGGTGGTAGGGGTGGCGGCGATGATGATGATCCGGTTATTTGAGCTAGGAGAGAACTCAGAAAACCAGATATATTCAATGATTCTGTGTCTTTGAGGAGGGAGAAGTCAATGAGTCAGGACGAATCAACGAGCAGAAGAGTTTATCAGAAAGTTTAATTCTGAAATGAGGCTTTAAAGGCAAGAATCTGAACAACGGTTCCAGGCAATGGTTCGTGGTGGGGTTTAGTAGTTTGGTTTTTATTAATTAACGATTAATTACTATGCTAAATCATGATGATGAAAAGATTCTGCTTCAACTTTCTCTTTTGGAGGTAATTGTCATCTAGTATATGATTACTAATTAGTAATTAATGTTGTGTATTAATAGCACAGTACTTTGTTGTTAATTCCTTTGTAAATACTATATTTAGATGTCATCTATTCTTCTCGGATCCATATCCGATACCCTTGTTTGGCTGGATAGGTTATTTTCCAGATTTTCTTTTATTTCTCGTGTTTTTAGTTTCCAAATATCTATATCTTTGGCTGGATTAGTGAAATGGTTGCTGGGGGTGATTGATAGATATTAGTCATTTGATTTAATCTGTCTACAAAGCTAGTTAGTCATGTCGTGTTAGAGGGTGTTAAAAGGGGTTAGTAATAAGTATTTTTTATTTTAAAAAAATTACTTTTAATATTAACACCTTTCAAAAACAAAGCAACGTATTAGAAAGATCTATGCTTATGGTAGAAATGGTTATTTCTTCCTTAAACATGATGAGAATCTTTCAATTAGTTAATAGGTTTTCTGATTTGTATTTCTTGTAATTTGTCTTCTACAATGGTGTTCATGAGTGGTAGAATAGACAATGCATCATCATTCAGACAATCGGGTGTTATTATTTGATGTCACTTCCATCTACATCGGTCCAAAAGAAGCTTTTGCTTTATCATTTCTCATGACATCTATTCCACAAGCATGGGTTGTATCAGTGCCCTCCTGTTACACACAAACTTTTCTAGAGTCTAAAGCCTAAAAAAGAACACTTACATTTTATTTACTTCGTTTGTAAAGCATGTGAATGGCCAACCATCATCTTATCTGATGTTTGTCGTGTATTAACAATACCTATTTTCTATTCTTACTGCAGATGATGGGCAAAGCAGGAAGTTGCTTCAGTATACTTCTTTATGATTTTTCCTTTCTGGGTTGTGTTTGTCAGATAACAAAAACATGATTTTACATGTTTTTATTATGGTTCACCGCGCTTAGTTTTAACGTAGGTACTTCAATGTCCATTTTTCCTATTTTGTTTCAACAAGCTAAGGTTGTCCCATGGATTGATCTGTTACCCGTAAGAAGAATTTAACTGGAAGTTAGAAATGCATGGAGACAATATAGCATTTCTTCTTCGAGAAGGAAGCCAGAAATGCAGTATCTTGTGAAATATTAAGAGTTGTTTCTGGGTTTGATTGTTTGTGTATTTTTCAAACATAGAGGTAGGTTTTGTTTCTCTTCTTTGGGCAACTGATGATTTTTTCTTCAATTTTAATGGTCATGTTCTTGGACGAGATCCCCTGCATTTGTTTGGACTTCGATCACTACAGTTTAAACATTACGTAGGGGGTTGATTTCTGTTTGAAAAAGATGTTTATAATGGCCATTGGTTGAACTAATTATGATCCAAGCCCTAGTGATTTAACCCCATGAATCACAATCCAACATTCTTATGCAATTTATCTCATCCTCTTAGTCTCATTGTTGGTATTGACCCCATCTTATTACATCCTAAAAATAGATTCCATATGAATTCATATCCTCGGGTTATCATGCAAAGACGTGGATCACAATCGCTTTGAATATTCATATTCCACATAAAAATAAAAATATTGTGTTACAAATTATAAAAAAAATATTTTGGATATGAAATTAACCCTCTGGAACTGAAAAAAATTAAAAAAATGTGTTAGAACGAGGCAGAGTGATCTCAACATATATTTGTCATGCTTGTGGTTATGGGAATGAGTTGTGATCTTCGACATGTGGACCTCATGTAAGATGCCAAAATCTACAAAAAAAAATATGAAGAAAAATAATTGATTTTAAAGACTATATTATGGGTTTTCTTTGGCACTGGTATTTGATTCGGATTTGGGGCGACTCTTGGATCATATCAAGGTTATGGTTATTAGTAGTCACATGGTTAGGGAGAGAACGCGGTAAGGATCATCATTGGATCTATAGGGAGAATGAGAGTGTGACTAGTCTATGACTAAACTATGATGTTATTTAAGTTGTTGTTGTATTGAGAATGGAAGGAAAAAAGGCTTACTCATAGTGATTTATGTGATTTAATGGCGATGATTATGGAAAAGAGGGATGTAGTGTGGTTAGGCTTAACTTCCCGATTGCAGGGTTTGACTTCCTTGTTGTAGAGCTTGCACTTCTTGATTGTAAGGCTTGAAAACTCATGGTTGCAGAGCTAAACCTCATGATTATAAGGCTTGAAACTTCCTGATTGATGTTGTTGCAGTGAGAATAGAAGGAAAAAGGGCATACTCGTGGTGATTTGTGTGATCTGGTGGCGATGATTATGAAAGAGAGGGATGCAATATGGCTAGGCTTCACTTCCCTATGGCAGGGCTTAACCTCCTGATTGTAAGGCTTGAAATTTATCGATGCATGGCTACTTCTTCCTAATAGTAGGGGTGGACTAAAAATATCCTTTTTTAGATCATATTCAAGAAATTATTGTACAGATACTTTATAAAGTATGAAGCTTAAAAGTTAAAAGCTAAAATTGGCAAAAACATTTTTCAACTTACATTAATTTTGAGAAAATAACATTTTATTTAGCATTTAGCTCAAGAAAATCTAAGGGGTATATATATGGTAGCAACTTATTCTGGTTTTACTTATAGAGCATACCTTTTGGAGTCCAAAGGGAAACATAATTTGTTTATTTTTTTTGGTAATTAAGAACCCTAACTAATCTTTAGAGTTCTAGGTAAATGGTTGGTTATATAACATGGAATATGAGTATCACCAAATACACTCTATCTAAAATAATATGTATTTTGCTTATTCTTAATTATAAAAGTACATATTGTACTCTTGCTAAACTTTTACTGAACTAGTATTAATCCTAAGATAGTAATTTAGGACTTGGGTTTGATAACAAGGCTCAAGCCTTACTTTTAAATTACGAACATCAGACCAAAAAGAATGGCAATGATAAATTAGGATTCGAGCCTATTTGCAAATGATGTTCTTCCATAGAAATGAAATGATCTTTTTAGCGGTGATAACCATTAAAACTTTAAACTCGACCCATTTGGTGAAGTAGTCCATCGCTACTACAAATGAATTGTTTGATCCTTATGGCCTTTGGGAAAAGACCCAATTTATCCATTCTATATTGGGCAAAAGACAATAAAGAAGATATGATGGTCAATTCTACATAGTGTTATCTATAGATCGGCATAAACTTTTGATATTGATTATACCATTTCACCAAGTTAGTTACATCGTCAAGAACTGTTGGCCAATAAAAACTTGTTATGGTACCTAAATAGTAAGAGCTCTACAAAGATGTCGATCAACCATACTTCTTCTAAACTTTTGCCTAATAGGCTTGTGTGAGTTAGATAATTCCAACGTAGAACAATGAGATTAATGGATGATTTCTTTCCCACAGTTTCCAGAGGAATTATGTTTGGATTGATTGCTTATTATGAGAGTTTTATGTCCATGAGAATGAACCCCTAGAGGGGCTAGTGGATCGTTCGAGTGGAAAGTTGTTCACATCATTTTATCTTGCCTCTTCTGGATATGGTAAATATCTTCTGATAAAGGGGTAACTTGTGGTTGAGAGATTGGTAATAAAGGAGATACATCATGTGTTGGAACTAGCTGGTGTGGCGAGTTTTGATGTTGTCTTTAGAAAGCCAAGAAGATTTAAGTATGCACCTGATTAATGAGTTGCTGAAACTCTGAAGGGATTAGCGTAGCAGATATGTCAGCTGTTGCAGGGAGGTTCGTAACATGTCCCATCCCAGGGGTTTCTTGATTGTTTATCATTAATAGTGATTATGGGCATTAAGAACCAGCTTTGGAAAAGCAGATGATGACTTTTTTTATTTCTTTCCCGCATACGACACCAATTGATGATCTCTTAGGATCCAATATACTTAGGAATAATGTTTGATGAATTGGAAAATAGATGATCACATGTTTACATCAATATTCCATTCCTAAGGACATGAAGAGTAGATGATTGGTGGTAAAAGTTTCAATTCCCACAAAATAGTCTTTTTATAGGGTTTTAAGATATTTCGATGATTAAGTTAGTGACTTTATAGTAATATATTGTAATATATGAAGAGAAAAGCATTAAAATCTAAGAACAAAAACACATGCTTTTAGTTTTTATGTAATAAAATCTTTAAGAATGTAAGATAAGAGAATAAAAATCGGCTCTTAACATTATTAAATATTGATGGTAATAACTTTATCATAACATTAATGTCAATTAAAATATAATCGGCTCTTAAAGAACTTTTATACACCTAGGGATATAAGGGAATTATTACCCTAAGATTTAGCATTGTTTTAGACCCACGTGCACTCGGGCCAGGTTTAAACCGCACATTAGTAAAATTACATATGTACAACTGGATCTAAGAAATTTAATTCATTAGTGTTAGGGGTATTATGGTCTTTTACTCTCAGTTTTTTTATTAATTTTTGGTTTGGTTAAAGATTGTGATGTAATTTAATACTAAAATAATATTTTTTTATTTTAAAAAAGCTACAGGTGCGTAAGAGCCACCATATACTTTGGGCAACTTGTGTGACTTCCAGTGGTAAAAATTAGCCTTTCATTGTCTCATTTGATGCCTCGATGTCTTATCTTCCATAATCGGTGGCGCAAGTAGTCAAAATATGGTTGATTTATCGTCAATGACCCTTTCTTCTTTTTTTTTTTCCATTTGTTTCTCTCTTTTACCCCTAGAAAAGCACTATGGTCCTCATTATTTTTTTGCATTTCAAATTCATTCTTTTTAGTTTTGATTTTAGTATTTTGGTCATTTTTCCTTTTATGAAAGGTTTTTTTGTTTTTAATTTAACCCTTGATTTCTAATTTGTACATGTAATATGTTTCAATTTGGCCATTCTTCTTTTAATTTCTTTTTTTTC
>Ga0325404_1009319_pt1 | contig 9991 bp, 6 predicted proteins | sample PopdelMetagenome_18_FD_205664 | JGI IMG/M metagenome (GOLD analysis project Ga0325404, IMG submission 205664) | Populus deltoides microbial communities from Bellville, Georgia, United States - Xylem-Control-R1 | ecosystem: Host-associated > Plants > Phyllosphere > Stem > Wood/Secondary xylem...
TTATTTTTGTCCTCTTTTTTTTTTTCTGTTACTTTTCACCTTTTCATTTCTGACTTTGTTATTAAGAAGCAATATAGCAGAAACTACGGGTAAACAAATAAAATTAAAGGATATGGGGTTTTGTAAGTATACTGTCCCAAATATTTAATTCAATGAAAATCTCTTGTCATTGATTGCTTGCATGGTAGTCACTGTTGTCATAAGGCCATTCGTATATGGTGGGCTTAGAAAGCTTGAATCTTGATAAAATCTATGTACCAATCCCGGTGATTTGTGCTGAATCTGATAATATTGCTCCTCCGCAAAGGCATTGATAACAACTTTCAGCGCTGGGAGCAGGGGCAGGAGCTCTTTCCTGCGTTGCCGTCTAATTGGATTGGATCCAGGACAAAGAAAATTGTGATTCAAGACGGCTTAGTCTTCTTTCTCTCTGTTAATGTAGGGTTTACAATCTCCATTGGATTTTAGGAACTGAACAAGCCATTACATTGTTTAACTGTAAAAGCAATTAATATACCTCGCTGATGCAGGAAAAGTGAAAATTGAAACCAGTAAAGAGGAGGGCATAAAGATAAAGCTTAGAATGAGAAAAGGAGCTGAAGAAGAGAAAGAAAGGAGCCCAGCTGAGCTAAAGAAGATAGTAAAATCGGGGGTTGGAAAATAAAAGTATGTAACTTTTTAACCAATTCATCATCTATCGTCTTTAACATTTACAAAAATAAAACATTAGAACAAATAATTTAGCTTATAACACACTTAATATAATATCTAACCAAATTAAACCCAATAAATAATCTCAAATAAAATTCAATAATACTTTGGTTGAGTTAATGATTTTTTTTTTTTTTGTATGAATTAAGATTATATTTTGAAGAGCAGTCACGCTAAATGTGTTATGTTGCTTGGACATATAGAGTTCATATTCTGCTAAACACTCATTAAAGATTGCTGGAATCTTTTTACTGTCTGTATCATAATTTTATTGAGAGAAAAGGCAATCAATTTTTCAAACCATCAAAGAAATTTAATGTTTTGTAAATAAAAGATAAACACGTACGAAAAGAAGGGTAAGTGTTTGACGTCGTGAAAATTAAACAATGGGGAAGCCCAATCCTCCTCTGGTCCATCATCCTTCGTGCCAAGAGATGAATCCATTACCATGCTGAGAACCAGACATAAAATCTCTGCCAAATTTGAATCCATGTCAAGTTCCACATTGTCGTTATTGAAAGCTCAGAGATTAGCTGAGGGATGTATAAATTAGCTCGAGTACCCACGTTAAAAAAAAAACAGCAGGTGGAAATTATGTCTTGAATCGCATACCATTTACTGCAAGGACTATCAATCACCATGACCTCCATTTGTCCAAGAACAAATCATCTGCAAATAATTAGCTTTGGCATCTGCAGAAGATTATTTTGCTTATTAATATATCCATTATTTGTTGGAATATAGACGTATCAGGGTTTAACAAGATCCATCAATGTTAAAGAAGAAGAAGAAGAAGAAGAAGAAGAAGCCAATGAGTTGATTATCTGCTTCGTTAATATGCATATCCTTTTCCTATTTCCTTTAAAATAAATCTTATATCCACATATCTTTTTTCCTTTTCCCATTACAAATACAAATAAAATTAAAATACATGCTTTAATGTGGATTGTTGCAATCCACATTAAATGATGCCTCTCTTAAAAAACTAAATAATTAAACAAACACTGTATTTTCATATATTTATTGCACGGTATAATTACTCGTGTCCTTCAAAAAAAAAAAAACACAACTAATATCTAGTGAGATTTTTAACATTTTTATATTTTTTATACAATGTAATTACTCTATAGCTCTTAGGGTCATTTTTTTTTTTTTGCCTAATATAAAGGGATATTTTTGGTTTGTTGACCTTTTTTTTATTTATATAATTATTGTGTGAGGTCAAGAATGTTATATTCTTTTTATAAATAAAAAAAGAAAAAGTAGTTGGCACGTGTCAGTCGTATAGGCAGGGCGCGCGAAGCTTCAACGATAATTTTTCTTCTCCTTCTGTTTTCTCTCTTCTCCACCTCAAAAGATGTGCTGACTTTGCAAAACTGCAAAGTAGTCCTCAATATTTTAATTGTATTGATTTTGATTTAGTTATTTTTCAATTTCAACCATTGACATTTGATTTTTTAATCAAAATTTGATCATTATTTTTTTTATTCTTATTTATTTTGCTTTTAATCTTTTTTCTGATTGGATTTTATTTTTTTGATTTCATCCCTAATAATTTGATTTTATTTCTTTTTTTTTAATTGAATTTAATCCTCATTCTTATGATTGCAATTCTTTTTATTTTGAGTTCTCTTCTTGATTGATTGTTTTTTGACAATTTCATCTTTCATTGTTTAATTTCATTGAATTTTCATATCATATTTGGTGTTTATTTTTTTATCATGCTTTTAAAACCTGATTCGGGAATCGACCACTGTCATATCTTGGGTCACAGGTTGGGTCGAATGATTGGGGCTACTAGGGTCAATTTCATTTTTTTTTATTATGCAAGAAGTAAAAATAATATTATTTTGATAAATAAAATAATGGTAAAAGAAAAATCAACGGGTGTTGACATGATTTTCCCATGGCAAATCACTTGATTTTTTATTCAATTAAAAAGTAAAAATGGTATTATTTTGATAAAAAAAAATAATGGAGAAAAAAAATCAATTATAATCCTTTTTTTATTAGTCTTTCTTTGTTTTGGATTCCTTTTTAATTTATTTTTTTGTTTCATCTTTTTTCATTTGATTTTATTTTGTTTATATATCAAATATGATACTCATTCTCTTGATTGTTGTTTTTTTTATTTTTTTCTTTTGTTTTTTTTCAATTTTGTCTCTCAACATTTTATTTCATTTCTCTTTTTTTTTCTAAATTTAGTCCTCATTTTTTTAATTGCTTTTTTTTAATATTTTTCTTATTTTATATCTCGATTAAGTCCCACTATTATTTTCTTTTGTTAGTTTTATACCAGATTTGGTCCTCATTGTTTTGATTACTATTTATTTTCTTTTTAATTTTTTGATGGTTAAGAAATTTGTTCAAGATTGGTTTGGGTATTCTATATGGTAATTTTATTTTTATGGCTAGAGTTGCTGGTTTTGAAGATTAACCCGATTTAAATTTGGTTTTTTTTTATTTTTTTATTTCATCTTTTGATATTATTAGACCAAGAACTTTTTATTTTTTTTCTTTTTTTTCATTTGAGGTTATCTTGGATCGCTGGTTAGTCAAGTTAATCTAAATTCATTCAGGTTATCACTGTTTAAATATATTTTTTTATGTTAGAAAAGACATGACTTGTCCTACAGTATAACGTAGACAAAAAAATCTAGTTAGTAAACATAAGATATCATCCTTTTTTAGATTGGTTTTTAATTTTCTAAAAACATAAGAGACTGAGTGTTATGGTCTTTTTATAAATTAAAAAAACAAGTGGTTGGCGTGTGTTAGCCGCAAGGGCATGATGAAGTTTTGAGATAATTTTTCTTCTTCTCCTGTTTTCTCTCTCCTCTACCTCAAAAGGTGCGTTGGCCTTGCAAAACTGCAAAGTGGTCCTCAATCTTTTAATTGTATTGAATTTAATTTAATTTCATCCCTTAACATTTGATTTTTAAATCAAATTTGATCCTTATTCTTTTGATTCCTATTTATTTTGCTTTTAATCTTTTTTTCTGATTGGATTTTTTTTATTTCATCCCTAATTGTTTGATTTTAATTTTTTTTTTTGTTGAATTTAGTCCTTATTCTTATATTGCAATTCCTTTTATTTTGAGTTTTTTTCTTAATTGATTGTTTTTTTCTTGGCAATTTCACCCCTTATTGTTTAATTTCATTAAATTTTCATATCATATTTGTTGTTTATTTTTTTATCATGCTTTTAAAATCCGACTCAAGAATTGACCCTCGTTGTGTTTCGGATCACGAGTTGGATCGAATGATTGGGATTATTGGGGTTCATCAGATTTTTTTATTATACAGGAAGTAAAAATGACATTATTTTGATAAAAAAAATGGTAAAAGAAAAATCAACGGGTGTTGACATAATTTTTCCCTAGCTAATCGCTTGATTTTTTATTCAGCTAAAAAGTAAAAATGATATTATTTTGATAAAAAATAATGAAGAAAAAAAATTCAAATATGATTCTTTTTTTACTGATCTTTCTTTGTTCTAGATTCTTTTTTTTTTGTTTCATCAGTTTGCATTTGATTTTGTTTTGTTTATATATCAAATATGGTACTTATTCTCTTGATTTTTTTTTCCTTTTCTTCTTTTTTTTTCTTTCAATTTTGTCCTTCAATATTTTATTTTATTTTTTTTATTTTTCTAAATTTAGTCCTTATTTTTTTAATTGCTCTTTTTTAATTTTTTTTCTTTGAATTTTGTCCCTCAACATTCTATTTTATTTTTAATCCAATCATTGTTCTCATTCTTTTAATTATTTTTTTAATCTTTTTCTTATTTTATTTCTTGAATAAGTCCCCTATTATTTTCTATTATTAGTTTTTATACCAGGTTTGATCCTCATTATTTTTATTGCTATTTATTTTCTTTTTAATTTTTGATGGTTAAAATTTTTTTTCAAGATTTGTTTGGGTATTCTATATGGTAATCTTAGTTTCATGGCTAGTGTTATTGATTTCGAAAATTAGCCCGATTTAACTTTGATTTTTTTATTTTATTTTTTTCATCCTTTGACATTATTGTTATGGAATAATATAAATCATATTTTGGGGTTTCACTTAACAGTTTAAGCTATTAGATTGAGATGGTTCTTTGACATGATATTAGAGTCTTGATGACCAAACGGTCACGAATTCGAATCTCATAATCCCCATCTATTTGATAAAAATTAAGCACAAGGTAATGCGAGTCTGTGCAAATTTTAAGCTTAAAAGGCTTTCACTTGAGGGGGTGTGTTAAAAAATAATATAAATCATATCTTGGAACCTCACCTAACAACTTCAACTTTTGAGTTGAGATCATTCTTTGACAATTATCCTATTAGATCTTGAACTTTCTATTTTTTTTCCTTTTCTTTCTTTAGAGTTATCCCGGATTACTGGTTAGTCAAGTTAACTTGGATTCACTTATGTTATCACCGTTTAAATATTTTTTTATAGTAGAAAATAAAATAAAATAAAAAATCTAGTTAGTAAACATAAGATTTCATTTTTTTTGTTAGAATGGTTTTTAATTTCCTAAAAAATAAGAGCATTCATGTTTGTCTTGATGACTGCCTCTACATAAGATATTACTAGTTTTAATTATTTGGAATATTGTTGTTGTCATCATTATGTTCATATGATGATTTAAATTTTATATTTTAAATTTATAGTTCCAAACTCGAATGTTACTCGTTACATTTAGTTGTCATCGCAAATTAATATATATAGAAAAATGAAATTTCTAAGAGAAGAATACATTATAAACGGAGTTAAAATACAACAAGAATTTATGTGATGACAATATTAGAACTAGAATCTGTTGGAATTTAATTTTGCTGCTACAGAAAGACTTGATAGGGCCTGGTCTCATACTGGGCCTGGTCTGGTCCACAATGTTAGTAAGAAAAAAAAACAATTAAGTATAGAACAATGCTCGAAGAGAAGTGATTGATGTCTTCTGTCCTTGGAGAAGCAAAGCGAATGGAGAGAGCAATTGAAAGATCAGCGTCATCAGGTGGAAGTGCAAGCGCAAGAGAAGGCACAGCAAAGTCAGTAGTGGCTGATCAAATTTCTCAAGCTGTACAATCGACCTCCAATCTCCTTCACCTTATGCAACAATCCTCTCCTTCCCAGGTGCCTCCATCTTTCCCTTCATACATACTTATTAAGATTCTCGATGCTTATTGTGCTTCCCCCCCCACCTTCTTTTTTCTTGAATCAATTTCTCTATCAACTATTGTACATGCCTATTAAGATTCCTGCAGCTGGCTGGAGTGTTTTGATACCTTATGAACTTTGATCGGTCTCTGTGTTAGTGTGTTAGAAGTCATGGAGGTTTGATTTTAAGACAAGATATTGAAATTTAATGATATTGATGAGCACTGTGAAAATTGGCTTTGTTAATTTTTTATTAAAGACTCAGTTTTGAGGGTTTTTGGTTATGTTCTTGTAGTACTATTTTGTCAAAAATTGATAGACCGCTGAATGTGTATTTAGGTAATCTATGTGATTATGAAGAAGAAAATTTTTTGGGGTTATTAGTGTAATTTGCTTACGTTTTGTTAGGAATTATTCGTGAGCATTGGCTTGGCGGGATAGATAAGAGCAATGGTGGAATGGGCTTTTCTAGATTTTGATGGCAAGCCAAACACTGCATTTTTAGGCTCTCTGTGCTGGGAGGAAGTGGGTGGAATAGAAAAATGTATAGGATTGCTTGTGCGTACTCGAAAAACAGTAAGAGGAGGGAAATTTCAAATAAATGAGAATAGTCCTTGGCGCTTAACTGTGCTTAGTACTTTCAGAATTCTGCTTCATGCAAACAGAGAAAATGTTTAAGATGAACTTTAAGAGAAAGTAACTCAGGTTCTATTTTGCTGATTACATTCAAATTTGATAACATTTTATAAAGTGTGTTCGGAAACCTTGTATGTGAAAGAGTGTAAACACTGAAGTCGACTTGAGCTAAAGATTTAAATATCTGTAACATAGTTTACAAAAAGAAAGATTAGCTAATGACAGTGAAAAAAGAAGTCTTTGGTTAAAATTATATTATGAATGTCTTTATGAAGAACCTTTTGATGTAGGCTACAATGTTATTTAGTCCATTCATAAAAGCCCAGTTACCTTTCCTTGTTTGAGAAGAAGCAGTTGTGAAGTTTTAAAAGTACTCCAGAATTTGCATATAACATTTAATAGTCTGCCCTTCTACTTGACACGTGGATTTGTTTTGTGAAAGAGTTTCAAGAAACTGGGTTTTCAATTCAGTCATGGTGCCTCATCATAGCTGGTGTTAAGGCTTCAAAAACAGTGTTCATATTAGTAGGTACTGGTATTTCCCATTCTGTTGAGGGTAAGTGAAGCCTTGTTTGAGGGAGTTGGATTCACTTATTCTTCATACTCACTTAGTTGATTTCTGTATTTTATGAAATATGCAGCCCTCTTTCTCTAATCCAGTACATGATAACTGTAGTTGCAAATTGTGTTTAGATTTTTTCTTGTCAGTCAGCAAAGATAATCTCATATGATTTAATTGTTGAAGATGGATAATAGAATCTAATTAGTTATATTTATTATCTGTATCAGTATGCATAAACTTGTATCTCTTTTGTCATTTGCAGGCCAAACTAATGAAGCTCCCAAAGAACCTTCTGGCAAAAGCCTCTACAATCAAGAACACTGGACAGGTATGTATTTCTGTCAACAAATGTGAACTTGTGTAGGAAAAGTCAAAGAATTCATTCCTCTTCTCATTTTTTTCTCTATAGTTGAATTATCTGTTTTCTGACCCCTCATTTGCTGAAGGTTTTAGACCAAATGCCTAAGGTGATCTCATCCCTGGATGCACATATGGATAGTGGATTACAAAGGTTGAGTTCATAAATTCTTTTGGTACACTAGATTCGTCCATATCCTTATAAAAACAGCAGATCACACTCCTACATTAATTTGCTTTGTTTGATTGTCCATTGCATCTTCAACTTTTTTATACGTGTCACTGAAACTCTGCAACTGTAAATTGTAAGTGTTTAGCATGTAACTGAATGCGTATGGTAGTTAAAATTTTATCCATGAGGATTGGTCGATGCATACAGGACACACAACCATCTGAGCAACTCAAAAATGCTTTATTTCCTGCCTGGGTCTGGCTACGTGAAGTCTTTGATGCTATAAATATGACATGATAGCTAAAATTGTAAACTTTGGAATTTAAAAAGAGAAACGATTGGAAACTCATTGAGTGATAGGATTCTTTGATATAGTGAAGGCAATTTTGGAGTTCTATCAAGTTGAGCTCAAAACCATTTTCTTTTGCATATATTTGAAGGCAACATAATGATAATAATGTAGCTATTCTCTGGATGTTTTGGATTGCTGATGTCATTTCATGTTAATAATTTCTTATCGTTTCCTTTCCTCCTATAAATAGAGATCATCTGAATCCATCCATTAGGACCATTACAATCAACTTGAGGATATTTGTTTTTTCTCTCTCAATTTTTCTTGTTCCATTAGCTGATTTAAGTAACAATTTTGCAGTGTTCCTCATCTGAGAACTGCAATCCAGTTACTTGCAAACATGGAGAGCTGCCAGCTTAATACTCTATCCCAAGCCCAGTTCTCTCAACAAGTACGAACCCTCTCATTTTTGTGGCTGTGTGATTCCTTTTGCAATGTGCTAATTAATAGCCCATCTACTACTATGTTTAATTGATGACTGCTTTGAATGTCTAAACTGCTAGTAACATGTTTTCATCTTAATTTCCTTCCCCCCTCTCAGGAATCTGAGCCGTCAAGTCAACCTCCGGAGGCAGGTTAATGGACTAAATTTTCACGGTCATTCAGAAGCTTAACAGCACTAGTCATCAGATCATGGCTGGCCAGCCTTCAAAGTCCCAAGCTCGGAGATAGCTATAAGGTCTCAATACACGGTGTCCATGCTTTCAGTCTTGCGGTACATTAAATATGCCCCACTTTGTAGTCTACTGCATATTACATGTCATTATTATTATTCCCATGTCAATGTCCCCAAGCATCTGAAGCACGCTTTTGACGCAAAAAAAATATTCCATACCCTATGTGCTTGGAGGAAACCAAGAACATGTCCTTGTCTTTGATTTTTCCTAGGGTCGGGGAACACGTTTTACATTGAAAGTTGAAAGTTCTAGTGGTCGTCTATTTTGTAGCCGTTGATTTAGTTCTCTCTTTCAAACACCCACCCAAGCAGAAGAGTGCAAACTGCTAATACTCTCTGGTATGATACTTAAGCAATCCTTCTGTCTCCATGCTTCCTTGTGTTCTCTGTGACAAAACAGGCCTTATATGCATCCAAGGAGACAAGGACTTTGCTTTGTGCGTTTTTTTCAGATGATTTTACCTGGGCAAGTTGAGGATATTTGTTTTAATTATTTATTTCTTTAACCTAGTGCATTCGACGCGCTGGAAAACTTTCTTGGATAGAAGAAGAAGAAGATAGAATGAAACTTATGATCAATGAATCTTTTTCTCATAATTATGTACAAATCTTATAATAAAAATGACAATAAATATTTTATTTTTAATGCCTATTCATGAGCATATTTTTTAATTCATATTAGATTCATAAAGTAATTGTTAACATTATCATAAAAGCTATAATTTTATTTGAAAACAATGGAGAAATTAGATAGTAGTTTAAATATCATTTTGATTATTTTATTTATAGTTGATTTCATTCTAAATTTTTAAAAATGAAGGGTAATGTAAAAAAAAAAAAAATTAGGCTTCAGATGGCATAATACCCCTTAGGTCTTGTTTGGAAGTGTGGTTGCGGTTGCTTTTCAAAGTGTATTTTATTCGGAAATATATTAAAATAATATTTTTTTATTTTTTAAAAATTATTTTTGATATCAACTTATCAAAATGATTTGAAAATACTAAAAAAATATTAATTTAAAATAAAAAAAATAAAAAAATTTATTTTTAAAACACTAAAAAAAATAAAATCTTTTTTATGCAAGAAAAATTCTTTGGCATGAGGATTAGTTTTTTTCATAGACGGAATGTGCCCGACCGACCGGTTTCTCTCTCCTCCTATTTTTGTGCGAGTTTCTTTCTTTTCACTTAACACCCAGTGACTATAACGTTAAATTGAGTTTCATAAAACTGATCATTAATTGGTTCCCTAACTTTCCACGTTAATAACGTTTTGTCACAGTACTCCTCTTGGATTTTGCCCGCTTCACACGTGGCAGCACTAAGAGTACCATCAACGTGGCACACAAAACCTTTTTCCACTCTATGATTTTGA
>Ga0325404_1009322_pt1 | contig 9988 bp, 3 predicted proteins | sample PopdelMetagenome_18_FD_205664 | JGI IMG/M metagenome (GOLD analysis project Ga0325404, IMG submission 205664) | Populus deltoides microbial communities from Bellville, Georgia, United States - Xylem-Control-R1 | ecosystem: Host-associated > Plants > Phyllosphere > Stem > Wood/Secondary xylem...
CTAGTAGCTACACTGTGTGTTTTTTATGCCCTAAGTTCCTTCTGGCCGGCAAATATTTTGCCCAGTACAGGTGTCCATTGTTGGAAAGTGGAAGGCTTTGTCGAATTAATTAATACAATTTAATGGCCTGCATTCGACGGAGTCTGTCTCACCTTACTTGTTCTTCCGTTCGAAAACGAATTCATGTTGGAGTACAGGGACTAGATCGGGTCATTTTTAACTTAATTAATTTACTATCTGAGATAATTGCAGAGGAAGGAAAAGAAAAAAAATAGAAAAGAAAAGAAAGCTCAAGTATTAATAGTTTAAAATTAAAAGATGAAATAATTGTTTTTTTAAAAAGACTGAAATTAAATCGGGTTAATTTTCAAAATTAGAAACTTTGATTATGAGACTAAGATGACCATTTAGAAGATAAAAAAATAATATTTTTACTTTTTAGCTGAATAAAAAATCAAACATTAGTTAGGGGAAAATCATGTCAACATCCGTTGATTTTTTTTATCAAAATAATGTTATTTTTACTTTTTGCATGATAAAAAATACGATTGACTTTGTAACCCTGTTATTTGACCCAATTCGTGATCTGATACATGACCTGATTAAGGATTAAATCAAAAAATAAAATCCAGTCAGAAAAAAAATTAAAAACAAAATAAATAGGAATCAAAAGAATGAGGATCGATTTTGATAAAAAAAATATAAAAAATCAAATGGCAAGTGATGAAATTAAAAAATAAAAAAATTAAATTCAATACAATTAAAAAATTGAGGACCACTTTGCAATTTTCAAGGCCAACACACCTTTTGAGGTGAAGGAGAGAGAAAAGAGAGGGGAGAAAAATTGTCGTTGAAGCTCTATGCTATGGATAGCGACATGCGTTGGCCACCATGTAGAGGGCACGTTCCTTTAGACACTGCCCCGAAAAGCTACCAACGACCACTGAGAGGTCCCCCTTACGCCACCCAAAAAAAAACAGGAGCCTCTCACTTGTGGGCGCGTACTCTGCAAGCGTTAACCACTTTTTTTTTAATTATAGAAAAATCAGAACACCTTTGACCCTACGAGATAATTGCAGGAAAACCAATGTTAAAAAGCCAAAAGTACCTCTTGATCTTAGGCAAAAAAAAGTTGACTCCTAGGACTATGCAGTAATTACACTACACAAAAAATATGAAAATGTGAAAACGCCCCTCAAACATTAGCTGTGTTTTTTTTTTCAAGTAAATGAGAGTAATTACACTATGCAATAAATATGTGAAAATACAATTTTACCCCTAAGTGTGTGTTCATTTTATTTTTTTGTAATTGAAGGGCTCATCATTCGTTTTATTATGGAATGTACTATGCACAATCCACAGTACACTGATGAGTTTTAGTTTTATTTGCAAAACTCTCTAATAGATCCCTCGAAAGGAGAAAAAAAAGCCAATAAAATTATATGTTTTGCTTAAGTCTCAGGTCTTCCTTAAATCATATTTATCAAAATCTTACATATCTTTTAATAGAATATCCTAAACACTCCCGATCTACATTAATGGAAAACAGGTACACAAGAAACTTGAATAAGAAATTAAAAAAAAACCTTGAAATTGTGTAACAAATAAATAAAACTATTCTAAAATAGTATGACAAAAAATCTAAAACTTGGAAGAACAAAGATATGAAAAGTTGGTTTAATTTGTAATTAATCTAAGAGACATTTTAAATCTTTATTCTAATTTTTTTGTTTTTCTTCGCTAGTTAAAATGGGTGATGGACCTTTTGAATATTTTATTAATATATCTATTAGATTTAACAAAATATTATTAATGAAAAGACTTATTAATTGAAGACTTGTCAAAACATAAGCGTTATAAACTTGGTTTTTCTTATTAAGAAAAAAACTAAAGTACAGGAACCATTGTTCACATATACTTATTGCATTGTAGATTATAATAATAACTCAAAGTATTTTTTTTTATTTTGATCCCTTAATGTTTTTTTTTCTTTTGAAGTTGTGTTTATTTAGAATTGGACTTGGTAATTTGTTTTGGCTACCTGACTTATGAGATCTTAAGGCATTAGGAAAAAAAATCAGTTGCTTGATGAATGCTTGGTTTGACAAAATTAAATGAAGTTTTATTGATTTAAAACAATTTCAAGTTATAAGGACTGAATTTTAACAATAGTCAAATATTCTACCCTTTTTTTCTTTAAAGAATCAGGGATTGAATTACAAAAGTATAAGAAAGATCTGCCCATTTTTTTCTTTTTTAGAGAATCAGTTTTTTTTCTTCAATTTAATCCTTTAAAATTGAGATTATTTAGGACTAGATTTAACAATGTTATTTGGTTGCCCAAAAATGAGGATTCGACGATGTTAAGAAAACATTATGACACATGGTTGATGCTCAATTTTATGAAATAAAATTCAATTTAATTGATCTAAGAAAATTAAGGCTTTAGGGACCAAATTTGAGATTGACAACAATTGCAGGGACTATAGCAAACGAGTAATGACAAAGAGGTTGGTGTGTGCATCGTACGTGTTTGCATGTGAAGGAATTCGTTGCACCCTAACAGCGTGTGCGATATCCTCTAATGTCATAACACCTCCATCCCTGGCGACTATTGAAGCGTCTTGGTGAGGTCATCCTGGTGGTGTGAGGCGTGTTGTTAATGGAGGCATGTGGCAACTTGTTTTTCTTTGCTTTTCCTTCTCTGTTTTTCCTTTTTTTTTCCTCTCTTCTCTCATTGGTTTCCATATTCATTCTCTCCAAAAGAAGAAGGGATCTTATCATTTTATAAGTTAAATTTGATTCTTATTCTTTTAATTGCTATTTGTTTTTTATTCTTTTTTAATTGATTTTTTTTCAATTTCATTTCTCTTCATTGAGTTGAAAGAGAATTGGCCTTCATGATTTTTTTTATTTGCCTTTTATGGGATAATCTCAGTCTTATGGCCTAGGTTACGAGTTTGGAAGAATATCCCAAATTGAATTCAATCTTTCTTTAGGTCCTTATAATTGATTTTTTTTTTAAATTTCATCTTTTAACATTGGGTTGGTTGGAGATTAGGCTTCATAATTTTCTTTTGCTTTCTTTTCTATGTAGTTATCCCGGTCTCATGACTTAAGACACAAGTTTGGTGAGTTGACTTAGGTTTCTTGTTTTTTTAAAAAAATTGATTTTTTTTCAGTTTCGTCCTTCAATGTTAGGCTGGTTTTGAAATCAAGCTTCATAATTATTTTGAGTTTTTTTCTATAGGATTATCTCGGTCTCACGACCGAATTACGGGTTTAAAGAGGTAGCTTGAGTTGAATCAAGTTATTTTTTTTTTGTTTTTTTAAAAATTCTTTTTAACTTTGACTTTCGATATTTAGTTGGTTAGGAATCTAGCTTCATGATTTCTTTTTTATTTTTTTTGTATTAAGTTATTCAATGATTCAAAATGCTATAAAACCATTAGAAATAGCTATATGACTTTCATATTTTGAGTTTTGAGAGATACTTTCTAAATTGAGGTCTAAATTAGGCATAAAGCCATTGCACCTATATTGCTAACATGCTGAAACATTATTTGGCATGCAAATCTAATATAATGTGATTTATTTTCAGAAGCATCTAGACTTGGTGCATGAATTCCAATTGAAGATGTCATTTTCCTTATTATATTGGGACTTTATTTTATTATTTAATAATTTCATTAAATATTCAAATTTGATGATTATTGTTGGAGATGATGTTGAGAGTATTTTTAAGAGTTTTTGTAGGCTTCCAAAGAGGAAGAAAAACATGTAAAAGAAGAAAATGGAGATCAAACCTCTCTCTTCTCCCTTCTTTGTTCCTCTTCTCTTCTCTATTTTCTTTTTCTCTTTCGTGATTCTTTATGGTACTGTGTAACTAAATTTGATTTGGTCGAAGAAAATAGAAGCATCATAATCAATAATACTGTGATATCTAATTTGGTTTCATTGTTCAATTTATGCTTTGAGTATTAAATGTTTTATGGTGTCTATTTTTCATGATAGCACACCGTTTATATCAAATAAAAGGTGCTGGTGGGAGTGGGCTCATGTTGTTAATGATTAATTACATATTAATGAAAGAATTGAGATTGTGTATGGCCGGCTAGACTTCTCTTCAATTGTTTCTTTGGAAATCGCACTATCATGTCAACTAATATCAAGTGATGATGATGATCTTCCCCATCCAATTAATAATGTCAAATAATATCGATTAATCACACATGTGAAATGTCGCAACAATCATACTCTTGAATAAAATTTTTAGAAGAACAAAAAATTCTTGTTTTTTTATAATTTAAAAAATTTGAAGTTGTCACTTATTATTTTGATAATTAAAAACCATAATTGGTTTTTAGAATGTGAATAAAATGACTAGTTGTGTATAGAAAAGAGAATATCACCTCTAGTATATCTTACCAAAGGTAAGTTGCATTGCTCATTTGTTCGAGTATTACTAAAACTTTGTTGTGTTTTTTTTAATAACTGGTCTGTCTATTGGTTAAAGCAGTTCTACCTCAGTAAGGTGAACCATGACTTTACGAGTCAAGTCTAACCATTCTAAAATCAAAATATATTTGTCTCTTTTAATATTGAGAATATCGAATATATCTTATGTATAAATTCATAATATTTGATATTAAAAATAAATATTTTTTGTGTTTTTGAAATTTAGGTCAAGTCTTCATGACTTCAATAAACTTGTTATTAAATTCAAAGTGTATGCAAATATAAAAACTATTTTTAAATTTTTTTTTGGTATGCTAAATCATGCTATATTTTTTTTGTTTTTTATTTATTTTTATGTAAATGTGATTTGTTTTTGCTTTTTGATTTTTTATTGGTATGAAAGATTAATTGGCTTTGAAATATGATCAATGTCTTCTTAAAAAAATTTGAGCATCGCTGTAAAAAGGCTCCAACTAGATCTAACCTTCATAGAATATGGATGAGTCGGTTAAAGAAGATGTTCTAAGGTCACACAAAATAGCAAATTCACTCATTTATAGCTGAAAAAAGTACTCATTATCACCTTCATTACATTTTAAATGCTTTGGTTACTTGATCAGTAACTTATTAACTTATTCATAAAGATGATGACTGTTACAGAAAGAGTTGAGTAAGGCTTGAAAGTGGAAAAGGTTAGGAATCTGATAATAAGATTCAATGATATGATAGAGGATGAATCAAAAAGAGGATTCCATTTAGGAAATATATATCAAAATCATTCCATATCTCAGCATTTCATTCATCCATCTCGGACATTTGCCTATTTTCACATCACCAACTACTCCTACACCTTTGTCAAACCTGATATACCTTTTCCATTTAAAGATGTTCATCAATATCTTCTAAACACCGAGTGTATTACCCTAACTTCATCATATCCTATACAACTATTATTCTTGATGTGGTACAGTCCAAATGAGAAATGTGAATATCCTAATGGGATCCTTGGCTATTCAATAAAAAATTACAAGAATTTCATAATATCAAGTTTGTAAGCTTATGAGCAAGGGATAAGTTAGGTTTATGAAAGATAATGTCATATATTACTTTGTCACTGGATCATCTTTAGCTAAACGTTGATAAGACACATATTATTAGGGAAGCTAATCTAAGAAATGTGTTACATTTTCAATCATTTTGTTTTGGAACTTTGTTATTCTACATTTTTGTTTAGGGATTGCATCTCATCTTTTTAGTGAAACATGTCTTTTCTATCTCTTTGTTGTTTTAAAATCAAAATATTTTTTTGTGAAAGTAATAACTTGGCATTATATTCGTGTTCATGATTGGATAATTGTAATGGTAGAAATGATCAAACCCCAAGGTGTGCCATGCAAAATGCTAAGAGGTAACTCCTTTGAAACTCATAAAATTAACCTTCATGACTGATTTCATGGCTCTATTCAAAATATTTGGACCATACCAATTTGTAAAAAACCTCTTTGCCAAAATAATTTTGAAAAAAAATACCTCAAAATCCATGAGAACTTGGCCTACATTTCAAAAACATTATTTTATTTGTTTAAGGATTATGAACTTAAATGTAAGACATATTTCAAGTATTAAAGATGCAAAAAATATGTTTTAACTTTAGAATGACTAGGTTTGACTTATAAATTTAGGCCTACTCTATTGGGGTGGATCGACTTTACCCATTAGAAATACCAATAATTAGAAAACACATCAATATCTTACTTTATATTAGACAAATAAACAACGCAGCTTATCTTAGGTAAGGTGTACTAAGGGTGATACATCCTCCCCATACACAATCAGTCACTTTATCCAGATTTTGAGACTAGTTAGGGTTCTTAGTGACCAAAATACTAGGCGGTGACTTCAATCCTTTTTTTGATAAGAAACAAGAATTTTTTGTTCTTTCCACCCTTTCACAACCAAGATCCAGGCCTAGGAGGATGTTCATCACGACGCCACACACATGCTACATCTATGACAAACGAAAGGCTATTATGAAAAAGAAAAAAAACTAGATTCTAAAAGTGAGATTTGACTTTTAAAAAAAAGAAGCATCTTGCTTAAGTTATGTTGATTTCCTATTTATTAATGTCATAAAAAATGATCTATAGCACACAAACATGTCATGATTTTACTTAAAATATATATATATATATATATATTTTTTTTTATTTTTAGAGATTAACTCATATCATCATATACAAGTTATTTTTTATTATCAAAAAAGGTTTTTTAAAACATGTAATGTGGTCTACAACTCAAGTTTATAAAAGAATGAGGTATGTGAATGTTTTCAAAGCTTTTCTCCTTTTTTTTCACATTTGTTTTTACTTGTTGGTCATTTTCTTGCTTTTTTTTAAACACTTTTCAACTTTTTCAACTTTTTTCTCATTTCTTTCTATTTAGAGAATTTCATTGACTAAGAAATTCTAAAACATGCCCTAGAATGAGGGGTGATCCTAGAATGAATTATTATCTAATAAATATTTAAGGCTAAAAAAGAAACAATATTATTTTGGGTATACCTTTATTGTTTTAAGCAATATTTTTCTTTCTTAGAGTTTATTGCAAAAAAAGGTAATTTTAGGGTTAAATGAGAGATTAGCAAAACTTTACTCTTTTATGTTTATTGGGAGAGGACAACTCATTTTGGGCTTCAAAATATAAAGATAATAAGATTTTTCCATTTAATGTATATTAGGATTGGAAAATGATATCTTAGGATTCATAAAAGAAAGATTCCTTCTAGCATTTGCATGACATTTCTTAGGACTTGACTAATTTTGAGAGACTTTGAATGGATTCATTATTATATTTACTCAATCATGGATGAAAATGCCAAACTAGCATCTCTTGATTTGAAAACAATAATTGAACATAAAAGAAAAGAGCATAAAAGAAAAGAGCACAATTTAAAAGATGTGATATAGTCCCAAAACAATAAAGTTTTGAACATGTAGGGAGACCATATTTGGAAAAGTTTAGGCTTTTATTTCCCGATAGCCATGATATCTTCATTCACTTTATTAAAAGCCAATTTGAACTTCTTGATTACCTATTTTTCTTTTATGTAATCAACTGCTTAATTTGCTTATCATTAAGATAAAATCATACCCTAATTTTCCTCTTCAACTAGCTCAAAACCTTTTATAATTATGTTATACTCTCCATTTTCTTTAAACGATAACCATCCATAATAAATCAAATTGTTGATATACTTCTTAAACCCTTGATAATGGTTTATGAAATGACTCACAACTTTTGCATGATACTTATATTTAGTATTTTTATTATAACATTTAGAAAAAAAATGGTTAAAAAGTTTTGAGTGGTAAAAGCACTATCAATGAGCTTTCATAAAGTGTTGTATATGCTAACGAAAGGAACTAAAAAAAAAGATGATTGTTCATAGAATTTTCTTGGATATTATGTGTTTTGAGAAGCTTGATGTTCATGCTAAAATAAGGATGGTGAATGTGTTGAATTATATGGTAGAATATAGCATTTTACAAGGTTAAAATAGGTATACTAGTGGATGTAATTTGAGGTGTTTGATGATGAAAAATATTTGGATGATGTGACCAAGTTTCTATGCCATTTTCTCAAATGTCATTGACTCATAGAATCTTTCAATCATATTCTTTTTAATAATTGCAGGTGTTGCCCTCGTATCTTTGATTTTTCTTTTCTTTAGAGCTCATTTGACTCTTTCAGCGATGACCATTATATCCAAGAATTGCTTTGAAATATTGCAAATTATATGTCTAAAATAAAGAGCATTAAAAATGTTTATAAAAAAGGAAATAATTTCTTTTTTAAACAAAGAAGGATTAACTTGAATGAGGATTCATTGCCATCTTTGAACATATTCTTTAATAATTTTATTGGTTCTTTTCTCTATATTTTATAACATTATTCTAGGGGCTAATTCTATATTTAGGTTGTACTGTTTGATAAAAGATATGACCAAAGCCCTTAACTTTTTGATTTTAGTTATATCAAGACCCATTCACCAGCTAAAGTAGGTTCATCTAGGTTTTTAAAGAAATAATAAAACTATTTTTTATAAAAGTAGTTGGTGCATACAACAAGTAGGAGGCATTAACGCTTTTTAAGTAGTGTATGCGACTCTTCTTAGCAGCCGAACTCCACCGTTTATGATGGTGTTGGAAGTGTCGCACCATCCTTTCCCTGGTGGTCAAGCGCGTGTTCATGGTGAAACAATGGTTGAGCTTTGTTGTTACCCAATTTTTGGGGTCCGCACACAAAAAAAGAAGGAAAAGAGAAAATACAAAAAATAAATAAAAAATTGTTGGAAGAAAACCAAAAAATATATAAGTGGGAAGATAATACCAAAATGCCTAGAAAATAGCCAAAAATTGGTTGAGGATGATAAAAAAAATACAAGATTAAAATTGAACAACATATTTTTGACTGATGAAGACTCAATTAGCAAAAAAAAATTAATTTGAGGAAGATAAATTCAAAATTGGATATTTAAGTACTCAACTACATTTTATTAAAGGTTTAATTGAATTTATGGAGGGCTTAATTGCATGAAAAATTGATTTTTTAAGGCAATTTAGGTTTTAATTAGAAGAGATTAAAGTTTAAGGGTCGAACTATAATTGGTAAGAGTTAATTTGGTCAAATCAGGGGCTTAATTGCACAAATATTAAAGTTTGATGGGCAATTAGGGACTTGATTGAAGAAATCAAAAACCAAGGACCAAATTAAAAAAGAATCATGAATATAGGGGCTGAAATTGACCGAATCAGGGTCAAATTGAAGAAATTGAAAGTTTGTTGATCAATTGAGGGTCAAAATGCACAAATTCAAAACCAAGAACCAAATTGAAAAAGGCGACCAACTTTAGAACTGATATTTGAGCTTGGCAGGGACGAAATTGAATTGATTCTTAAAATCAAAACCTCAATCAAGGACATGATTGATTAAATTAAAAATTAAGGACTAATTTACAGATAAGGATTTCTAAAGGCTATTCTATTTTTTAAACGCCAAAATGACGTCGTTTCATTTAAATGAAATGACATGTTCTATGTGACACGACATCGTTTTGGTTATTATTATATAAAAAAAAAGAACAAAACGACGTTGTTTTGATGGTATTGTGCACCATCTTCTTCCCCTGGATTTGTTTTATAGTCAGGGGATGGGGGTTTTTCTGCCCTCCCTTACAACGTGCTTCAAAACTCTCTCTCTCTCTTTCCTCCATGTCCCCACACCACGACACAACTTACGTCCCTTTCATGGCCTACCACTATGCCTGAAAAAGAGCAGAGAAACATGTCTTTTGGGCGGCCCTTGAGCATCTGCAAAGTGGCCGCCCATCCACCCTACCCTTTAGCGTGCTTTGGACAGGGATAGGGTGGTCTAAGCTCCCCTTGCCTTTATAAATACCCCATTTCACTAGGAAGAGAGGTGGTGAAGAAAAAAAATAGGGGAATGAGGAAACGGCAAAGAAAAAAAAAGA
>Ga0325404_1009324_pt1 | contig 9988 bp, 6 predicted proteins | sample PopdelMetagenome_18_FD_205664 | JGI IMG/M metagenome (GOLD analysis project Ga0325404, IMG submission 205664) | Populus deltoides microbial communities from Bellville, Georgia, United States - Xylem-Control-R1 | ecosystem: Host-associated > Plants > Phyllosphere > Stem > Wood/Secondary xylem...
CATTGAATTAACTTAATTTGAATGTGATTTAGTGCCGATTCTATCGTGTTGAATGACAATTACTCAAATTACTTTTTCATAATGAGATCACAAGGCATCCCCATTCCATTCTTCAGTCCCACCAAGACCAAAAAAATATAAAAATTACTAAGAGACAACGTTCTTTTACCAAATGATTTGTGTTAGGAAGCTCTTATTTCACTGACCATTTACAAGGGCCAAACTTCCCAAGCAGGAAATGAATGGCGGAGAGCACAAGAATATTACATAGATTTGCTTCAACACTTCTCCCTTGTCATCAACTTTTTACACGATGATCACAAAAATACACATAATAAAGAAAAAAAATTAATTAGAAATCCTTCTGAATCCACTAGTCTAGGCTTCGTTCAAACATGTTACGCCAGCTCTCAGAGGAGAAGGCAAGTCTCTGCATGCTGGTGTTTGAACTGTTGGTTGGCTTGCTGCTGGGACCAGTAAGCATGGGCAGTTAGGACCCTGTCTAAGAGCTCCTGGGGAACAGGCTCTCCCCTCCTTTGCTGAGGGGATATTCTTGCCGTGTGCACCAGTGTTTTCCATTTATCCTGTACCATCAAAAAACACCAATCAACAAATAAAACCACATGCACATGACAACCAGTACTCTTCCAGCAATCTGCCATTAGAATACAAAGAGCTTCTCGAGTTGACCTTTTCCTTTCCAGGACGATTCAATTGAGCCGTCTAAGTCTAAGATGTCGAAAACTTGTGCAACAAAAACGTGGAAAGGGTGGTAATTATGCAAGGGCATGTTAGCCATGAGGACAGGAGAGGAGGAGAGGAGAGACAAGCAGAAGAAAAGTGTACAAAGAGACATCGTCTATGATTAGAATTGAGACTCCTCGTGGGACATAAACCTAGAAAGGTGAAAAGCCCTAACTGATCATTTAACTGTTATACAAGCAACTATTTGTTGAACATATTAAACTAGCTACGTGCCATTTTGGGTGGACCCAGGCCATAAAGTCTGACATTGTTGAATTTTCAAAGAGCTTACTTGAAATAATGCAATCTAGGAACAATCAAACACCCTCAAAGTAACAACCAAATATCTGACAAGAAATCCAATTCAGTAAAGAAACAGAACGTCCAATATGCACGAAGAGTAAATACCTGACCATCGCAAACTGTACCGTAGTAAATTTGTATCAAGGTGAGAAAATAAAACCCACCTTCAAATCCACATATGTCCGATGCTTTGCATTATCAAAGGCTCGCAGTTTAACATCACGCCACCTGCAGATCAATAAGAACATTAAAATTTTCATTTTATAAAGAATTGTAATGCAAGAGAGAAAATCATGTTCTAAACTGGCATGCACATAAAGGTGCGAAGACTGAGACAACATTTTGATCAAGCTCCGTACCAGGCCAAGTGAAACATTATTAATCCAATCATACCTTCCAGTTCCAAGTTTCTCAACTGCTTGAACCAATGCTTCAACTTCAGCAACGGAGAAAGGTCGGCGAATTCGGCGCTGCACAATCTCGGATTGTTTGGATTTCTGGTGTGCTGGAACCACAGCTAGCGCCTCTACTTTCATAGCTGGTACTGCAACTAGCGCTTTTGAATTTGTACTTTTGTCCATTGAACTGTCAGTAGGAGAGGATGCTGAATCATGGTCACTTTCAATACAATTCCCTAAATTGTTCGCATGGGGCTCTGGAGAATCAGTACAAATGCCCTGACACAGCACACCAGCAGTGGGAGGACACCTGGTAAAGAGCATTAAACCATAAGCTGATTAGCAATTGAGTCGATCCCTTTGGATTTGGTTGAAGCTAAAGAGTCCGAATTCAACAACACCATAATCTGCTACACTGTCTCAATCCAAAATTTCACACCTATTAGAAACATAAATTATACCAATAATTATCATGCAATGTAAAAACAATATTGCCTTTAACTCTCCTTAGCATCGGACTATTTCTTTACAAATCAACTTACCTCATGTCAATCTGCTTAAACATCATAAACAAAGCCACCAATTAACACATCTGAAAGTACTACAGAAGTCCACTTTGAGGTCCGTAGGAACATCAATGACAGCAAGTAGCTTTGCATTCTTGACTCTTAAGGTAAAAACAGTTTTGGGTGCAAATGGACTAGGGTTTCTCAGTCTTCATTTCTTGTGGTTTGTCTCCCAAAAATTAAAGAAAAAAGAAATGCTACTTCTTAAAACCTGAAAGGCTGATTTCTAAGTAGGTCAGAGTACTTTCCAATTACCTGCTTATAGGGTCTGCTGTGTCACATTGAAGTAGAAAGGGAGAATCTTCAGGACACAAAGAAGGGGGGGTTTGTGAAGGATTAGGCTCCAAGCAAAAACCCAAAGAATCCAACTGGTTATTGTGAGAAATCCCAGTCTGCAATAAAGTTTTGTTGTCGTCCCTAACCTTCTTTCCTTGAAGAAGTACACCAACACGTAAACCACCACCAAGTATAGCAGTCACAGCCTCCATTACCGTCCTCTACAAAACACATATCATTAGAATACACACTAGAGGTCAATTATCTGATGAAAGAGATCTACAATTCACATAGCAAATTGTTATCACATGACCCATCAGAGGATTGGGTAGTATAGAGCATGAATAAACACAAATATATAAACGTAAAAACAGATACATGCCAACAATGTTGCAAGTCTTGACAACACACCTGGGCTGTACAGACAATAAAACTTGAGCATGCATATGCAATTTCTTGTCTACATATACCTATATATACAACAAAGAAGGGCAAGGAAAATGCAATTATCGTAATTGTTGTAGTCAATGATTGATACCCTCAATAAGCCAACAGTTGAACTTTCTGGAATCTCAACAAGAAGCTCTGGCACCCTGAAAGACTTGATCCTGAGCTTCACTGAGGAAAAGGAAAGACACCTTCTCGTAAGATCCTCACCAATTAAGTCAAAAGAGTACATATCAATCAATCCATTAAAGGTCCTCGTACCGTGACAATCCCTAGGTTGGAATGAAGTGCGTTGACCCACAAATGAAGATGATGCCCCTCCATTAAAGGTTCTCATACCATGAGAATCCCTGGGTTGGAATGAAGTGTGTTGAGCCACAAATGAAGATGATGCCCCAGTCACTGTTTAAGAACGAGGATTTTTTTAGCAAATGCTAACAAAGGGCAATAAATCCCAGAATCTGATGCAAATATAGAACAAAAATCAAGTAAAGAGACCTCCATGCATCCTTGAACAGGAACCAGGAGCATCTCCATTGCTGCCCTTTCGAGGTGAATCAGATACAAACTCGCAACTTAGTCCCCCATCAAGATTTGATGGTGAACTATAGGCATAGTGCTTCCTTTTTTTGAAAGGATATATCCTTTCAGACCTTGGTTGTCTGTAATAGTTCTTCCTCTTGTGGAAAACAGGCTTCAAATCCCCATCTAGACGCATCAGAAGATTTGCATTAAAAAACAACAAACAATTTATCTTGGATTGTAATGCAAACAAGAAGCATAAATCAGCTGGTACATAAAACTACTTACCAGAGTTAGAAACTATAGCATCCTTGAATTTTGGAGCTACTTTCCAGTATTTAGAAGCCAAAATTTTCCTGATTCTTCGATCTCCGATACGTGGTGCTGGCCTAAAGAATTTTTTTTTGGTGATAGGGTGAGTGCACCCAGAGGAGTTATCGTCATCATCTCTACTAACTACATTTACATCATCCCGATTTGTGGGATAAGAACTATTGGGAATGTGGTTCCTACACAGAGGCACCTTGGCGCAACTGTCCAAACTGGCCAGTGCAGGAGGTTTTACATCCAGAACCACAGGATCCTCTAAACTGCACATGTTAGCCGCAGTGCTGCTTAGCACCACCCCAGACTTACCAGACTCATCTTTCACTGCTCTTTTGGTTTCAACCTCTAATTTACAGTCACCAAATTCTCTGTACTCAGAGGAAACTCCCTCTACTTTGCTGGCAAAAGTACCTATATCTTTCTTGCTTTTGTCATTTCTCAACTTCTCAGCATTGGACCTCCCTGCACAGTCTGACTTTGTTAGTGCAGAAGCTAATCTTAAATTGAGGTTATTCTGAGTGACAAGAGATTCTTTGGAACTGCAACCTTGTCCATGAACTTGTGATAGATCAGAAACAAAGAAATTCCTGGCAGCACTTCCCTGATCACAAGCGTCTACTTTCAAAGGTTTTTCTTCATCCTGCCATTCATATTTTACAGCACTATTAACAACTGCACACTGATCTTTGTCCGCTGATGTATTACTAGAACTGGGAGCACTTTCTTTATCAAGCAATAACTTTCCAGCTACAATGGCCAATAAGTCAAATGCACACATCTGATTCTCTTCATGTTTCTTCTTAAAGGAACGCCTCCTCTAAACAAAACAAAAAAAGACTGAGTTTTGGCAACAGAGGGAAAATAAAAGTTAAGGAAAAACATAATTGGAACATCTGGCATCACAAGAAAGTAGAGAGTACGTTACCCTAGCTGATCTGGTAGCTCGGGGCATGTGAGGAACCTGATAGCCATTGAATCCGTAATCTAATCTCTTCTGCAACACCATACTCAGAGATCATACCAAGGACACATCACGTACAGAGTAACAGCATTTGTGATTCAAATTTTCAAAAATGCACAATTTGCCCAATCACTCAAGCTTTCAAACCCCAACGATAAAACCCTGGCAACAAATATGAATGAGATCATCAAGAGATGACTTATCCAATGAGTAGAATATAAAACTGACAATTAGGTACAAAGCCAAAAACCCATGGCTACAAACTCAACACCAGAAATTAAACTTTAAAAAGAAGAGGAAAAAAAAAATGCCATGATGAAAAAAGTTCTCTCTACCAGAAAATCGCACGATACACAGTTTAAAATGAAACCCATAAACCAGCATCAAACAAAAGATCAATCCTGCGTGCAAATTACAAGGGTCACTGCATACAGGTGCTGTTTGCAATAATCAGAATTTTTTGTCCTGGTATGAATAAACACTGGATTTGTGAATTGCAAACTTGCATCAGAATTTTGGCATCTGATCATGATTTTTAGGCTCTTATCCCTTGCAACCCAACTCAATCCATACAGAATCCACCACACACAAGCACAAAACTTGGAAAAATTACCTAATCATATCCTCATGATCTAACCACAAACAGCAAGTACACAAAAAAAAATAACCGGATAAACCAGGAAAAAAAATTGAGGAAAATTGTCACGAGGAAAAGGCATGAGAAATTCTCAGGGATCAATAAACTAAAACCAAGATTTATACATAAAAACGACCAAAAAAAATCGAGACTTGATGTCATAATCGGGACATCAAAATTTTCACTGTTCGATGAGGAATATGATTAATTTTTTTAAAAAATATAAAATAAACTAAAACCACAACAAAACCCTGATAAAAAGGATCCAAGTGACAAAATCCCGAAAACTGAAATTCAGACACTCAAGAAGGAATTGAGAGCTATTCAGACCAGATGAATCCAGAGGATCTAAGACCTTCAACAAGGATCAACCATTAAGAACCAAAATACTTGTTAAAAAATGAATCTTTATCATCACCTCTTAAGTTAAAAGGAGAAATTCTGTATTTTTGAAAAGAAAAAAAAACATTTTAGCAACGATAAATCAGTCAAGAAATCTCAGATCGAAAATATGTTGAAAACAGAATTGTCGATTGAAACGCAAATCCATGAAAGAACAGGGAGGGAGAGAGGTGATCAGAGCAAGAAAAGAAACCCACTTGAAGTTTCAAGATTACAAGAGGAAAATGAGAGAAAATAAAAAGTTCAGAACTTGGATTCATGTAGGAGTCATTCTTGCTTCGAGTTTTCCGTCAAAATCCCATTTTACAGCAACCAAACAAAACAAAGCACAGTGTCACCAGAAAAAACTCTTCAAAACACCAAACTTTCAGACAATTGGTGAAACAAAATCCACAAAATAATCCAAATGGTCACTCACCTCTTATTGAACAGCCAAAATTCTCTTCTTTTTTCGGTTCAAAGTCGACCCCTTTTTTTCCCTTTGCAGGAAGAAGAAGATTCTGAGAGAATTTAGAAGAAAATGCAAAGATCAAAGAAGAAGAAGAACACAATCGTCTTGTCCCTTACACGACACTTTCTTTCTCTCATTTTCTATCCCATATTTTCCTTTCACCAAAAAAACGTTGATCCAATTTTATCTCTCTCTCTCTCTTACTAAAAAATATTAAAAAAAAAACTCCTCTCTCTCTCTCTCTCTCTCTCTGACTCTCTGATTGCAAAACCCTCTAAAACCACCCGAAGTTTTGCTTAAACCCCAGTTCTTATACCATTGACCCTTGGTCACGGGACCTATCGGTTAGTTCTTCCGAATGACTTGCTATAGCCAGTCATGGAAACTACCTAAAGACCGGTTCTTCATGATTGGTTTACCCTTCTTTGGCATTCTATCATCCACACGACTGAGAAAAACATCGGGCTCTCTCTCTGCTATTTTTTTTCTTTTTGAATTTGTTTCGTGGTGTTGTTTTTGACCCATCTATTTGAATTCTGTTTGCATGTATAGGCCATGCTAATTGCTATAGTTGTCACCGCGTAAAAATCCCTTCAGATACAGAATTTATATTGATGGAAACTCACTGAAAATATAGCCTCTAATTATGGTATGTGTAACTAAATCCAAATAATATTAAATCTAAACAACGTATTATCAAATGAATCCAGTATGCGTATTGCTCGAATCTTTCAGGTTGATGAATCCTTCAATTACTGGCTGTGTTTTGTTATTGTGGATCAGAAAAGGAAATTCATAGTTCGCAACCAATAATCAAAGTATCTCTTCCATAAGATTTGAATACAATTCTGAATTTCATGCTATTTGAGCACGTATACTCGCAAGATTTTTTTTTCCACAATTTATATTAGCATTTGAAGCTTGAATAGTAATATAAACACCAAACTCATTTATCAGTTGTTACCCAGATAAAGATTGGTTTGATAATATTAAATTCTTTAATCCTGTATTTGACTTTGTAGAAAGAATTGGCTGTTATTTTCTTTCCTTTCACCTGTAAATTTAATTCATTCATCAGAAATAGATGCTCAGCAATGTATCCATATCAAGCAGCAGTTTCTTCCCATAAAAAGTTGAATAATAGCAATTTGGTGATTCAAATTGATTAAGAATTTCGAGAGCTTATTAAATTTTTGCTTATTTAATTGAAAAACGAACTGGGAAATTTTCGTTGTTATGAATTGAAAGACATTAACCAACAAATACAAAAATTTTGTATTGCTCTTATAAAAATAAGAGAGATAAGATCACATATTCATATTAAACATTAAAAAAAAACATCATAGTTAATTAAGAGGATATTTAAGTACATGTAATGATTGTTTTTAAGATGTTTTTTATTTTTATATATTAAAATAATTTTTTTATTTAAAAAATATTTTTAATGTCAGCATATTAAAATTATAAAAAAAAATTAATTTAAAATAAAAAACTCAAAACTTAAAAATACATTATATTTAAAATGTAATTTCAAATAACAACTAAATATAACTATATAAAATGTGGAAATCCAACATTCATATTTTTTTTCTTCATATTAAAAGTATTTTTCTTTTTTTTCTATCTATGGTGTATCACGTGGCAAATAATTTTTTTTTTTAGTCTTAAATTACAAGTCTATAAACTCAAAAGAACTGGTCTGATTTGAAATCGACCAAGTTTTATGACCGCGTGTTTTGGTTTTCCAGAAATATATAATATATCATAATAATATTTTTTAATACATTAAAAATAATTTATTCTATTTAAAAGCATGATTATTATTATTTTTTAAAATGTTTTTCATATCAAAATATATTAAAATAATATTTTTTTATTTTTTAAAAATTATTTCTTAGATCAATATAACGATCTAAAATATATATAAAAAATTAATTTTTAACCCAAAAAATTAATTTTTTATCAAACAAAGTGCAAATGTATCAGTCTGAAATCTGAATAGCTTGCACCACTTATTAGATTATTTTTTCACGTGTCATTTTTTTAAATCAAGGCATGCCAAAACAATTATTAGTGAAATTAGCACAATTTATAAAAATATCTTAGAAAACAGCGCTCCGCTATTATAATCTATTTATTAAAAAAAATTGTAGACATAAAAACAATGTAATCACTTGAGAAATTAAAGTTATATTATTCTCAATAATGTAACGATGCATTATTTGAAACAGTCTAATTTTTATATTTTAAAAAAAAATGGCTCAACAGCGCAACACAGAAGGGAGGAAGCTCTGTGTTGGTTTGACAAATATTTTTCTTACCAGTATAAAAAAAAATTGTTTTTGCAATATTTAGTTAAAAAAGATTTTTTTTTTCTTTTTACGTACTTCATTATCCAATCAAATGGCAGGGATCCTCACTCACGGATCTAAAATTAAGAGGTTTGATGAAGGGCATATTGGTCATTTGGAGAAACGTGGACAATTCGTAAGTTGTTGCAAGTTTTCATTCGAGCCGAAGCAGGTGTCCCAACTTATCCTGATAAGCACTTTTTCAGCTCTTTTTTTTTTTTTAAGAAACAGAAACTGGCAGCCTGTTTCTTTTTAGGTTTTTGCCACGTAGAGAGTAATAAGCATTAAAAAGAAAACTTAGCTTCACACGTGGCAAAAGAGGAGGCCCCTGTTGGTCTTTTTTGGCCAGTATTATCTGAGACGGAATTAAATTAAATTAAATTAAAATATAAAAATATTTTGAAAGATATTACTGTGGTGGGCTGGGCACTCTCAACAAGTGACGGCTTGAGAGCCAAGGAGGTAACGGCGTTGTGTTCGGGGATAAGGGGCGTGGGGTTCATGGTGGGACCGAGGGAGGAGGGAGGCCAGAAAAAAGTTTGTTTGCAATGAAAGATTGAAAATAAGTATTTTTGTCCAGAAAAAAATTATAAATTTTACACTTAGCATGTAAAATACAAATAAATGGTGAAATGATGTAAAAATAAAAATTGATTTTTTTAATGAAATAGTATATTTTTGGATGCTGCAGCTGTCATCATAACAAAATTTTAATTGATACTGTACATATTTAAATTTAGAATTAATTGTTTTACTAATTTATAATTTATAAAAAAAATTACAAAAACATCAAAATTAGTTCAGATTTTTAAAATATAAAGATATGGGAGTCATAGTAGCAATTCCATTCTACTCTATGAAAAACAATCTCTAAAATTTTTTATAAAAATTTAAGCATGATATAATGGTTAAACCAAAAGTTATAGCATTTTTGAGCTATTATTTTTATATAACACGAATAGATATTTTCCTGAGTTTAAATATGTCCAATTGATTCATAAATATATTTGTTAGATCATCCACGTAATTTATCTGAGGCAGATCTCGATATAATTATAACAAACCCATACATGACTGCTCAGAATCATCCGTAAAAATTACTTTGTGAACAATAACATTTTAAAATTTTAATTGGAGTCTATTTTTTAATTTACAAACTAGACAAATATGTATATTTTTACTCATAAAACATATTTGAAAGAAAAAAAATTACAAAATTATAGTTTTTATGGGAAGTAGTCAATCAATTATATAGTTGTATCTAGCTGGTCGATTAGTTAACAGTTGTCGCGCTTTAAAAATTAATAAGTTTATATATTGTAATTTTAAAATAGAATAATTATCTTGTCGTGTTTAAAAATAATAATATTCAATAAATATTATATTTTTAAAGCCTAACAATATAAAAATATGTTATCCTACTAATTTTTTTTAAATAATGTTATTCTACCGTAACTTTAATTTACTGTGTTATGTAAAAAAAATCCGAAAAAATGTCAATACTTTGACGGGGAACGGGCACGTGCACGCTAGAAAGACGGATTGCCAAGAGAGAAGATCTATTGTGTTTAGCGTGGGGTTTATGTCTTTGGCCGGGTTTAAT
>Ga0325404_1009326_pt1 | contig 9987 bp, 6 predicted proteins | sample PopdelMetagenome_18_FD_205664 | JGI IMG/M metagenome (GOLD analysis project Ga0325404, IMG submission 205664) | Populus deltoides microbial communities from Bellville, Georgia, United States - Xylem-Control-R1 | ecosystem: Host-associated > Plants > Phyllosphere > Stem > Wood/Secondary xylem...
ACTTGTGCTGCTAAAGAATGGCGAATCTGCTACTGAGCCATTGCTACCCCTTCCTAAAAAGGCAACAAAAATACTTGTTGCCGGCAGTCATGCAGATAATCTCGGTTATCAATGTGGTGGGTGGACAATTGAGTGGCAGGGACTCGGTGGCAACAACCTCACTAGTGGTACATTCTCTTTTCATCCCCTAATTCAGATTCTACTAATACACCCATCTGTTTTAAAGGAATAAAACCTGATAAGTTCTGTACTGATTGCCCAACAAGAAACTAAATTTTCGATATCAGTGACTGCTAAAACAGTATCTGAAGGAAAATAGTCATCAGGGGGGGTTTTTTCTGAAATATTTCTTGGCAACAGTACCTCTCTTTAGTCTCTGTAATCCGTTTAATGAGGTTAACTAAAAATGAATTGCAGGTACCACGATCCTAACCGCAATAAAAAATACTGTTGATCCAAGCACTGAAATTGTGTACAAGGAGAATCCTGATGCAGACTTTGTCAAGTCTAACAACTTCTCTTACGCCATCGTTGTAGTAGGAGAGCCGCCATACGCAGAGACATTTGGAGACAGCTTGAGCTTGACAATATCAGAACCTGGTCCAAGCACGATCCAAAACGTCTGTGGAGCTGTAAAATGCGTTACTGTCATCATTTCCGGGCGTCCTGTTGTAATCCAACCATATGTAAGCTTGATGGATGCTCTTGTTGCTGCCTGGCTCCCTGGAAGTGAAGGCCAAGGTGTTGCTGATGCTCTATTTGGTGACTATGGTTTCACCGGCACGCTTTCACAAACATGGTTCAAGACAGTTGATCAGCTGCCTATGAACATTGGTGATCGGCATTATGATCCCCTCTTCCCATTTGGATTTGGCCTCACTACTAAACCTACCAAGACCATCTAGACATCATTTTGTTAAATCTGGTAGATAAAGAGCCATTAATATTACATATTGTTTGGTCATTATCACAAAAATCAAGGAAAAATAGCAAAAAGATTCCAAAATTTCTGCCTTATTTAGTGTGTTGACAAAGATTCGGACCAGGGACTGATTAAGCACACCACATCCTCAGTTCAAATCCTAGCAAAAGGACTGTGGTTCGGCACACAACACGTCCCGAGTTCAAATTCTAACAAAAAACAACCTTGCAGGAATCTCTGTTGCTTGCAGGTTGTGCAAGATAAATGGGTTAACCTGATACTGTAAAACCTAATGATCAAGAATCCTTGTCACAAAAATTTGATGGGATGCTGCTTTCGAGAGCGATACACACATATAAACGTTGTCGTATTTTTCTCAAGTACAATTATTACTGTTAAAAAGCCTATGTAGAGTGCAAATGAAAAATACTTATCACAGACTACCAGGACAATGCATAGATCTATATGCAACATCTCCTTGAACAAAATCATTCACCTTGTGATCACAGAACAGTTTAAAACCTGAATTAGACATCGAATGCCTTAGCCACTGGTAGATTTTGTTCAACACCTCATTTCTGACACTAGCTTTGCACGCGAGAGAATATATGAACTAAATTCTGCAAAACGTACAATGATGATGACACTGGAACACTAAAAAACAACGTCCACAGCAAGAACAACTATCGCTAAAAATGGATGCCCAAAGAATGTGCAGGTATAATGTGAAGTTTTTTTTTGTCATAACAGTTCCTAAAACTAACGGCATTGGACAATCCATATCATGTTTGGACAGCACGTCTAACTGGCAGGCCAGATGGACACTGGCACGCCATGTTAAAACTAACGAGCACTATCAAACAGGGAACGAAGAGGAAAATATCAGTGTTAAATACCTAGGATGAACTGTTAATAGTTTCATTGATGGATCCAAATGATGTATGATATGAAACAACAGCGGGGTGAAGATACTAAACGGATTCTACTTAATGAATAAAATGCAACGTGAAGGCTCCTTTAAATGCGAGTGTCATAAAAGAAATTATAGGCAATGGAACAAAATAGAGGTGAATTCTTGTCCATCAATCATGGGTCTTTTATAGTTCAACTCATCACAAACATAGACTTTTGACAGCACCTTAGATCAATTGGCACCTTAGATAGGAGCAAGAGAATGGATGTTTTTGGCTGTGTTTAGAGAGATGATATCGCCGGTGAAAGTTTGGAGGGGAGGGGAGCGTCAGCTTTTTTTTCCGGGAAGAAAAAGAGAAAATGGGGTTCATATATGAAAAACAAAAACCGATCGGACCACCATTTTCTTATAAAAAAATGCTGGTCCACCCAACATAAAAAAGTTGGGTGGGCCAGCGTTTGTTTGAAAAAACAAGTTTCGAACCAACGTTTTTTATATATAGCTGTGCTGTTTTTTTTAACTATTTTCCCATTTATGCTAGTTTTCTAATTTTTTTTAAGGGTGTTAATAAAAAAAAATCATTGGTCTGTTTTTTTAGAGGTCCAAGTATACCAGGCCACCCAAATCCAACCAAATTTGATTGATTTTAAATTGATTTTTGAGATCTGTTTTGATTTGGTTTCTATAAAATTATTAGTCTCAGATGAAACATCACGGTATTTAATTGGTGGTTAATTTTGCGAGTATTTATTTTTATTATCTTATAATTAAAAAATAAAAAAAATTAGTAAACTTAGAGGATCATGACCCGGACTGCAGATTCAGTAGGTTAACCAAAGTTCACTAAAGTTATTATTTTGTTATTTTTTAATTAAATATTTTTGTTCGATTTCATTCTTTAATATTGGGTTAATTGAGAATTAGACTTTATAATTTGTTTTGATATGCTTCTCATAGGATTATCATAGTCTTATGATCTGAGTCATTGGTATGACAAGTTAATCTGTATTGATCTAAATCAAACCAATATGCTACTATTATAATATGATTTTTGAAAAAGATGTCAGTCTCCATATTATTATCTCAATATTTATAAAAAATGTTATCTAATATACATAAAATTTTGAATTCATAATTAAAAAAATATCTATGTTAGAAAATATATTAGCAAAGCTGGAAAATTTTTTTATATTAAAAAAATAATCCAACTAACAGCATAACTCAGCCAGTGATTTAGTTGTTTGCTAGCTAATAAACAAAAAAAAATAAAAAAAATAAAAAAAAAAAGTGGGAGAGGAGGATGAAAAGAAGAGTAAAAAACAACTCCTCTACCCAGCAAACACGGGAATACTTGATTAGAATAAGCTTACGGTTTAATGATCTCATCGAACTGTGAATAAAGAATAAATTCGAATTTGAAACTTCAGCATATCCAATTTCATCGATCAATTACAATAGTAAATACTGATTATCTTTTAGTAGATTATATCATAAATAAATTATATCCATATATGTGACAAACAAATCCATATAAATTTTTAAATTTATCTTCTTCTTTTTTTAATAAGAGAGGTTCTCAATTAATTATAAGTTGTATTTAATTTATTGTTCTAATCTTGGAAGCAAATACATATTAAAAAATATATAATTCTTTAACTTAATCAAAGAAGAGTTGAAAGTTTAAAACTTTATAGATTACTTATTGCCTGGAGTTCAAGACTGCAGAGATTAATTATATGTTTTATATATATATATATATATATATATATATATATATATATATATATATATATATTGGATCGTTTTAATGGGCTCCCTTTAAAGTGATTTAAAAAAAATATTATTTTAATGTATTTCAGCACACAAAACATTTTGAAAAGTAACTATAATCACAATCCCAAACAGGCTAAAATCGTAATATAAGTTATTTTTTAATATTTTTTATTTAAAAATATATTAAAAAAATTATTTTTAATATTAATACTTTTTAATCACGAAAACAAACAAACTCAAATTATAATAAAAAGATATTAGTAATGGAACATTATTATAATTTATATCTTCGTGCTATGTGAGAAAAGTTGGCTTCTATTATCTATAAAAAATTTCAATTTCAAAATTTTAATGGGGTTAGCATAATGACTAAGTGTTTATTTGAGAGTGTGATTACAGTTATTTTTTAAAGTGCTTTTCATTTAAAAATGTATTAAAATAATTTTTTTATTTTTTTAAAAAATTATTTTTGAAATCAGCGCATCAAAATGATCTAAAACCACAAAAAAATATTAATTTGAAGGAAAGAAAATAATAAAAAAATTGCAATTTTTTTCAAAAACGTTTTTGAAACGCAAAAACAAACAGGTCCAATTTTTTATTTATATTTTAAGACCATTATTGTAAAAAAATCTATTAATTTCTTTGAATGTATTATGATAGAGGTGGAGTATGTTTTAATTTATAAAGTTACTCAAAACAATATGCTATTGGAAATTTTGGCCCTTTTAAAAATAAAAGAACGTAGTTTCGAATTACTGTTTTGAATTATTTTTTTATAATTTTAAATTATTTTTATGTATTGATTTCAAAATTAAATTTAGAACTACTTGGACCTCGTATGACCATAGATAAAAACATGAACTCCGGCCTCATACACATCCCCGGTGGCAAGTTATAAACCGTCAATATGACCGGCCAACAAGAATAAGGAGCAGCAAATGACCCGAATGGGTTGAATCCGTCTGTACATAACTCAAGACGCATGTTCCTTGATTTAGTTGAAAAGTGAGGAGGCTCATTGTTAAAGTGTTTCCAGGCTTCACCATTAGAAGGATGCACCATCACTCCATCAGCCGCATGATGTGATTAGTGTCATGTCATGTGCTCAGCAGTCCTTGGTGATATGAATAACCTCTACAGTCTAAGTGTGATTGAGAAGTATCTAAGTTTTTTATATGCCACAAGAGTCTTTCCTCTACCAGTTCTGGGTTTGTAATGGGAATGCCCATATGTCATGCATTCGGTCAGCTCAGTATTTTCAAGGTAGTATAACATGCAGAAGTTAGGACACATGTCAATTTTCTTGTATCCTAAACCGAGGGGTCATGGACTTGGCAGTGTAGAAGTTCTCTTTCAGCCTGTTCCCTTCAGGTAAAATGCTTCTCGCCCATTCGATAATCTTGTCCTAACTGGCCTCACTCAACCCGTGATTTGACTTGATGGTGAACACCTGTGCTACGGGTGATAATTTACTGTGGTTCGTGCAGCCATCTCATAATGGTTCGTCAGAATCTTTCAATAGATCAAAAAACCTTGATGCATCTGCATTAGGTTCTTCTTCTATGATTGGATATTCACTGACATTACCTTCACTCATTCTCATTACATCCATAACCATATTTCTGTAAGGATTACTGTTCTCATTTCCAACTTCTTGCATGTTGCTAGCACTAGAAGGTGACCCGACCACCCTTTCAACCATGCTCTCATTAGGAACAAATAGTTCTTCGTGTGCATACCAACACAGGTAATCCTCCATGAACCCTTTGGTTAGAAGATGCATCGTTACAACATCTTGATGCAGAAACTTTAAATTTTTACACTTTCTACATGGACACCTAATATCGCCATCAGTAAAATTCATCTGGATAGATGTTGCCCAATTAATAAAACCCTAAACACCGTTACAATAATCCATCCTCCGCAATCCTTGGGGTGAGTCCCGATACATCCATAAACGAACATCTATGACTTCTATTGAATCTCTATAAAACATAAAAAAAAATGTTGGTTTCTTATGTTAAATATCCATTATCAATTATCCAACAAACTAAAAAAAACAATTATGTTAAATATTCATTATCAATTATTAACTATCAACTATCAACGTTCATACATACAAATTTATACGTATATAAATTTACAGAAATCACAACTTTGCAATAGAATTGATAACAATTAAAACAAACCAGTTAAACAAGCTATTATTTATTTCATCACAACACATCTAATTCGGTGTAATTCAAACAAAATTTTAACAATTTACAAACAAATATAATTTGACAAAATCTAAAATAAACTATAACAACTACAAAATTATATATTCATACTACAAGTTTCTTTGACAAATAACAATCAAACCAGTACATACGTTAACAAAATACATATACTAAAAAAACAATAAAATTCACATTTAAATGTTAAAACTAAAAATGATAGATTTACTTACAAAAAATAATAAAATCCACAAGAACGGATGTTGTGATCACGTACAAAAGTATAAGAAACTTGAGTACTTGTGTTGAGAAGATGGGAGAGTTGGGATGGGTGGTTGGCTGCAGTTTGGGAGGGAAGAGGTGGGATGAGGGGATTGGGAAGAAAAAGGGGAAGAAGAAGGAGAAACAGAGGAAGAGAGTGTTAGCAGAGTCAGTATATACTAGCTTTTACCGATGGAATCACCGACGGACACGTTCTGTCGGTATAACCATCGATGATTCTGCCGATGGAAGTGCCACGTTGCTGTACGGCTATCCTGATTTGAATCTCTCGATAATTTCATCGGTAAAATCATCTGAAAAAATTCACGTCATCACGCCGTTGCAACTTAAAAAAAAAGTGTCTCAGCCGTCGGTGATCTGGTCGGTATATACCGACGGACTTATTCCATCAGTATATACCGACCGTATCGCCAACGGAATATATCAGTCAGTAAATACCAACAAATTTTGAGATGGAATTATTTCCATCGGTAAAAATTTCCAACGAAAATATTTCGTCGGTAATTCCGTTGGTGTTATCTGATTTTCTAGTAGTGATATAAATATCTATATAAACTTCAGTCATTAAAATTATTAAATGCAGTAGGGTATGTTATACTTCAACAGCAATTTAGTATGTGTGTTTAAAATTTTGCATAATTTAAAACAAATAAAAAAAATAATTTAAAAAAAGAGACACCCAGACAATCGATCCGTCAAGCAACATGCAAGCATGTAAAGAGACGACAACCTTGCAGGACAGAAAATGAGCTTTGACTTGTATTTCATTTCATTGATAATTTAATAGTTTATCAGAAGAGATTTCTGATTAGTATCTCGTCAAATGCCGCCATTGGCATCCTTTGAATGGAGCTAGCTATCCATATTATTAGTATGTTCTCCTCCTCACACTTTTTTCTCTTAAAACAAATCTGCTGCTACAGTATCGACATTATCCTTTAAAATCTCTTTAATCTGACCTCCTTTTTTCGGCCAGGAAACTTAGTTCGTGGAATTCAAAACTATGATTTTTATTTTGTATTCATCATAGAGATTATATAAAAATAATTATTTTACCTTATTAATCCTTACCAAACATAATTATATCTTTATTTCTTTTTTAATCTTATCATCATCGTCTTACTTCATCTCACATGGAATCTGCTAGGTCCAAAAAACTTGAACTAAAAAAATGTTTAAGATACGGGAAATTTTTTGATAATATTATGATCTAGAAATTAATTTTAAAATCTCTTGACTTGGCTCCTTGCCTATCAGACTTCAAATCAAATCATTTGAGAGTTGTCCTAACATGAGCCAATTGACTTGACGGGTCCATAAATAACCCAAATAATCAATAAAAATATAGTTTGGATTTTTAAAAAATTTGAAGAAGACATCTTTTTTTTTTCTTAACATTAGTCGGCGACTTAGGTTAACTCCCTAAACTCGTAACAAGAGTAATGAACTCCATTGGGTTTAATAATTTTTTTTTGTGAAATAATTTTTTATTTAATTATATGATAAAAAATAAACGCTCAAGAAATTGAGCAACAACTTAATGTCACGACGTTTGTTTGAGATCATAATATCCTTTAAAAAAAAAAACCAAAACAAATTATGAACTCCAATTATTAACATACTTTTTTTTCTTACATAATATTACCTCCAATGTATAAATCAATCCCATCATTTTTTCTTTTCCATGACTTTTCTCTCCCTCTCCACTAACAGAAAATCAAACATGAATCAAAGCAAGATTATATTCTATTTTGGGTTTCTAATAAGTTAGTGTTATTTAAGGATATTCTTATCAAGTTAAAGATTAATTAATAATTCTACAGTTGCAAATGATTATATTCTTTTAGGGTTCTAATTCAGATTTTCTTGTTCTGGATAGTTGGCTCGATTTATACCAAATAGGCCAGCTATGGACATGGATTATGCTCGTTGAAGGGAGGAAAGCCAAGGAGAATCCACTCTCGCAATCGCTAGACCAGAAGCTTTTGGCAGAGGCCTTTCAATATGAACGGGAGACAAATTTTAGCCTCGAAGAACAAACCACCCACCCAGCAGACCCTATCCCATTGTTTTCATCATCATCATCTTTTCATCCTTCTAAACCTGTCAAGCCCCAGCGACACATCCCTCAGGTCCGTGATTGTTCTCGTCTGCTTTGGATTGTTCTAAACGTACAAATTTGATATAATAACACTGTTTTAAAAATATATGGTGAAATAGCCCAGTTTAACCATGTTGGGCTTCAAAACATTTAACACAAAGAACCATAATTTTATGAGGGTTTTTTTAAATATATTTTATTAGTTAAAATATATATTTTTATCTAACTTATTGATTAAAAAATATATTTCAATTAAAATTTTAAAAAGTTATTGTTCGTATAATACTGAGTGATTCTGAGTAATAAATTGTGAATCTGTCATAACAAAATGAAGATCTTTCCTAAACAGATTATGTTGATAGTCTAGTAGAAGTATTTATGGACCATTGGGATAATTTTAGGCCCAAGAGAAGATTTTGTCACGTCAAATCAGAATAAAAACTCAAAATGATTATAACTTTTGATCCGATCGTTGGATCATGCTCAATAATTTACAGAAGTTTCTGGAGGACGTCTTTCCTTTAAAGGTCATTGTGTCACCAAGTGGACTATTAGATCTTTAGATATTAAAAATTAATCTCATCAAGACCCCTCGGTTTTGATAATTTTGAGATTTTCCTTGTTATTTTAGGAATCGGTCGATCAATTTCACTAATCATTATGAACCGGTCAATCTTTTGAGTAAAAAATAGCATAGTTTAACCATGTCATGCTTATAAAATGCGACATAGTCTAATTGTATTATTTCACCAAAACTTTTTGTTTCTATATTAATTTGTTAATTTTTTTTAATCTTGACGGCTAATTGTCCAATTTATTTGTTTTTTAATACTTTTAGAATCATGGGTTTGACTTTTAATAGCATAGGTTGATAGGGATTTTTAGATTTCACATGTTTCTAAATTGATGGGATGTTTTAATTGATTTTGCAGAGACAAGAAATGACAATGGATGCCCCTGACTTGGTGGATGATGTCTAGATTTTTTTATCTTACTAAAAAAATTAATCAAATAATATAGTATAAAAAATATTTTAAAAAATTACAAATAACATAAACAATTGAGAGTAGGAAGTGTTATAAGCTTTTCATTGGCATGAATTTGATCAGAAATACCCAATATGATGGAGTCCAATAATGTTTTTAATTTGAGAAAAACACATGTAGTAGTAATTAATACATCCCGCTTGTTTCTTCTCCCCACTTATTTCCCTTCCAACACACAGAAATATTCTCCATTAACTAACATCAAAGATTCGCAGACAAACAATACAATACAAGACATGTACGAATGATTCTTTTATCGGAAATATTAAGAATACATATAATTAATGTCAGGTATATATATACTTTAATTCCTGTTTGGAACTTTGCTTCAAATTTCCCTTACATATGTGAGATGCTGTGATGAAAAATGAAATATTGGTGCTGTTTTTAAATATTTGTAGCATCAACCAACAGAGAGTGCACTCAATATTATAATTATTATTCTTTTTTTTTTGGATAACCCGAGGTGTCCAGACCAGCTTACGCGCACCACGACTAATTCCCGGACCCACTAAACACCCTACAAGCCTAGTAGGCAGGTAAAGTACTGCGAGGGTGACAGGCGTGCACGCTGAGGCTTAAACCCAGGATACAGAGGCAAGGGACTGCACCACATAATAGATGTCAACTTGACATTCATATCATCAATGCACTACGTCCTTCGTATCAAATCTAGAAGGGTACAGCTCAACTGGTCAGGTTCTGAGTTTATTCCCTAGAGATCACCAGTT
>Ga0325404_1009327_pt1 | contig 9987 bp, 8 predicted proteins | sample PopdelMetagenome_18_FD_205664 | JGI IMG/M metagenome (GOLD analysis project Ga0325404, IMG submission 205664) | Populus deltoides microbial communities from Bellville, Georgia, United States - Xylem-Control-R1 | ecosystem: Host-associated > Plants > Phyllosphere > Stem > Wood/Secondary xylem...
CTTGAAGGTTACGTTACAAGGAGAATGAAGAATATGGAATACATGAAACGCACAAATACTAGAGAATAATCTAAAATTTATTAAAGAATTATCTTAATTTAATAGATTAAATTTTTATATGAAATTTCAAGATATAATTTATATTATTTTATAACATATTCTCTCGAGTAAAAACTCTTTAACTTTAAAACTTGAACATGCTCATATTATTTTATACTTAATTTTTATCAAATAAATAAATAATAAGATTCGAGCTCATGATCTTTTAGCATTAAGACTCTGATTTAATGTTAAAGAATTATTTTATCTAAATAACTTAAATTTTTAGGTGAGATCTCAAGATATGATTTATATTATTCTCTAATAAAATTATATTATATGATTTTATTTAACAATTTAATTTTTAATATATTAAGATGATTTTCTTGATACAGCTAGAGCCAATATTTAAATGTATTATTATAAAGTAATGTAAAAATATATTTTGATGTAAATAAAAGCTTATCATCCTAATCCTATTTATGTGCTAGCATCCTAAAAAATGAGAGCATAATGCTGGCAGACGCATTGAAAATGATTAACAAAAAGTAATTTAATGTGTTTAGTGATATATATTAATATTAATGGTTTTTAATTTAAATATTGTAGATTTAATTATTGTTATTATATCATGAAATAAATAATATTTAATATATATATATATAATTATTATTCCATTAAACTATTTACAATTTTATCACGTACAAAATTCATCCAACAAGGACTACAGTTTCCATGGTTTTTTTAGTATACAACAAAATCAGGTAAAATATCATTAGGAACAAAATTGGGATTACGATCAAATTCTGTAAATGTTACGTCATCATACAATCTCTTTCTAATTTATGTAGTGTTATTGAATAATATTAAACACTAATTTTTTGAATAAAATACATTTAAAAAAATTAGATTTTTTTACTGTTCACGTGAACAGTGCAAGTGAATAAAATCACTGCACTGTTTCGTGTTCACTTAACAAATGTGTAAGTGAATTAATTCACTCTGCACACTGTTTCACTTTTGTGATGTGAATAGTGCAGAGTGAATTCAACAAAAGTGAATTCACTCTGCACTATTCACTTCACAAAAGTGAACAATGCCGGTAAAACAGGTTGTGGTGAGTCCCATCTTACTTCTGTCAAAACTGTGTTTATGTGCTTTTTTTGGTGAGTCCCATGTTTTAAAAACATTGGTTACCATTTTAATCAAATACGCATTTTTTGTGGTTTCTTCAAAATATAATCGTTGCCATGTAGACAAACACGCTCTTATACAAAGCTATAAAATGCATATTGCTCAAGTAAACTATGTAGTATAAACTAACATCTATCCTTTTATACACACACACACACACACTCGAGATGCATGCCCGCACGCTGCCGCGAGTTTATAAAACAAATATATTTAATAGTGTTATAATGGTGAACCAGCGCTAAATAAGTAATAGAAACTAAAGGTATAATGGAGCCAATATTTCATGACGGAAAAAAAAATTATGTTTGTGATCAAAACTTAGAGACTGAACAAAATGATTTGTAGCAATCCACAGTGTTTTGGGAGGAAAGATACAGTGCTTTCGCCACATGATTTAGCTTTTCTGTTAATAAAAAGCAAAAAATATTACAAAGCTAAATTCTCTACCAACTTAATATTAAAAAAAAACAATAAAGATAATTTTGGAAGGAAAAAAACCCATGAGGAAAAACATTGTAGCAATTGATAATGTTTTGTGAGGAAAACTACAGTGCTTTCCCCAATAAAATAAAATAAAAAACCATTTGGAGAAATACTGTAGCAATCCATAATGTTTTGTGAGAAAAACTACAACGCTTTCCCCATATGATTTAACTTTATTGTAATTATAATTCTTAACTAACTTAATATTTTAAAAAATGGACAAAGATAATTTTGGAAAAAATAAAAAAAATATATGGGAAAACACTGTAATAATTCACAGTATTTTAAAGAAAAAAAATTATAAAACTAAATTTTTAATTAGCTCAATATTCAAAAAATCAAATCGATAGAGATAATTTTAGGGAAAAAAACACAAAAAAGGGAAAAAAAATCATGTTGGAAACACTGTAGCAATTCATAGTGTTTTGTGATGAAAGCTATAGTGCTTCCCCATATAATTTAACCTTATTTATAATGACTTATAATTGTAATTTTCAACAATGTTTTGTGAGGAAAGCTACAATGCTTTCCCCACGTGATTAACTTTTATTACAAAGTTAAATTCTAACCAACTCAATATTAAAAAAAATAAAATCGACGAAGATAATTTTGAAAAAAAATATTACAAAAAAAGAAAACACAAAAGAAACTGAAAAAAAACCATGTGAGGAAAAACTGTATCAATCCATAGTGTTTTGTAAGGAAAAACTTGTATTTACTTGTAATTGCAATTCTTAACTAGCTTAATATTTAAAAAATAAAATTGATAAAGACAATTTTAGAGAAAAACATAACAAAATAGAAAAAAACTATATGAGAAAAAACATTTTAGCAATCCACAGTAATTTGCGAGGAAAGTTACAGTGCTTTCCTCACATATTGTAACTGTAATTTTTAATCAGTTCAATATTAAAAAATAAAATAAAAAAAGATAATTTCGGATAAAATTATAAAAAACAAAAAAAACCATGCGGAGAAATACTATAGCAATAAATAATGTTTTAAAGAAAAAAATTATAAAATTAAATTCTCAATTAGCTCAATATAAAAAAAAATCAACAAATATAATCTTGAAAAATAAAAAAAATAAAATAGAAAAACTATGTGGGAAAACACCATAGCAATCCAAAGTATTTTAAAGGAAAAAAATTACAAAGCAGAATTTTTAACCAGCTCAATATTTAAAAAGTAAAATCAACAAAGATAATTTTTTTTAAAAAAAATAAATGGAAAAAAAGAAAAAAAAAAGCAAAGTTGGAAAAAAAGAGGAAAGTAATTTTGGAAAAAAAAAAAGAAAAAAGAGGAGGAAAAAACACTGTGGATTACTGTTGTAATCCATGGTGATTTAGGTATGGGAGAACAGTGATTCCCCTACACCATTTAGATATTGTTATAAACAAATCGACAAATATAATTTTAAAAAATAAAAAAATAAAATAGAAAAACTATGTGAGAAAACACCGTAGCAATACAAAGTATTTTAAAGAAAAAATATTACAAAGCAGAATTTTTAACCAGCTTAATATTTAAAAAGTAAAATCATCAAAGATAATTTTTTTAAAAAAAATAAATGAAAAAAAAGAAAAAAAAAAAAGCAAAGTTGGAAAAAAAAAGAGGAAAGTAATTTTGGAAAAAAAAACAAAAAAAAGAGAGGGAAAGTTGGAAAAAAAAATGAAAAAATGCAAAAAAAAAGAGGCGGAAAAAACACTATGGATTAATGTTATAATCCACAGTGATTTAGGCGTGGGGAAATAATGATTCCCCCGCACCATTTAGATATTGTTATAATATACACACACATATATGTAACTTTATGGAACAAGAACAGGCAATGCTGGATTCGAACACAAAACTTCCAACTCATTGAAATCATTAAAAAGTTATCTTAATTGTTATTTTTTAATGAAATGAAAGTTTTTTGAATTTAAAATTTGAACAAGTTTATATTAATTTATATTTAATTTTTATCAAATAAACAGAGATAATAAAATAAATATATATACCATCCAATTCAATCCAACATGGCCAATATTATGAATATATTCAAAATAGAAAACACAACAAAAGAATGTTCTCAAATCTTGAAAAACCCTACTATAAGACAAACACTAGATCATGATTTGCAAGGGAAGAAGATCAAAACCTTCTTCCTAAGTCATAAATAATCAACTAATTAAGATAATTAATAAGCTGGAAGCTATGGTCCCCCGAGTAGAAAAATGATGCACATCGTAAAAAGAAAAATGAAATAAGAATAAACAAGGGAAAGAAGGGGGGAGAAAAGCTGTTACTTGAATGTATTAAGCGGCCCTTTCCTCTCCTAACCTCTCCAATATTATTTTTCTTCCTTTGCTTGTATATGGTTTAATTAATACGAAAATCAACTCATGACCTCCTAGGGATATATACTTCTTGATCCTTATAAATAGCTACATCCTCTGCACATATACGAGATGACTTGCCCGTGCGCTGCCGCGGGTTTATAAAACAAATACACTTAATGGTGTTATAATTGTGAACCAATGCTAGATAAGTAATAAAAATTAAAAGTATGATGGAGCAAATATTTCATGAAGGAAAAAAAAGTTGTGTTGGTGATTAAAAATTTAGAGACTGAACAAAATAATTTGTAGCAATCTACAGTGTTTTGTGAGGAAAGATACAGTGCTTTCGCCACATGATTTAGCTTTTCAGTTAATAAAAAGCAAAAAAAAAAAACTAAATTCTCTACCAACTTAATATTAAAAAAAATCAATAAAGATAATTTTGGAAGGAAAAAAACCCATGAGAAAAAATGTTGCAGCAATTGACAATGTTTTGTGAGGAAAACTATAACGTTTTTCCCAATAAAATAAACTAAAAAACTATTTAGAGAAATATTATAGCAATCCACAGTGTTTTGTGAGAAAAACTACAACACTTTCTTCATATGATTTAGCTTTATTGTAATTATAATTCTTAACCAACTCAATATTAAAAAAAAATTGACAAATATAATTTTGGAAAAAATTATAAAAAAATCATATGAGAAAACATTGCAACAATTCACAGTGTTTAAAAAAAAAATAAAGCTAAATTCTTAATCGACTCAATATTAAAAAAAATCAACAGAGATAATTTAACAAAAAAAATAACAAAACCAACACTAAAAGGAGGGAAAAAATCATGTTAGAAACACTATAACAATTCACAGTGTTTTGTGATGAAAGCTACAGTGCTTCCCCACATGATTTAGCCTTATTTGTAATGACTTGTAATTGTAATTCACAAACAACTCAATATTAAAAAAATAAAATTGAAAAAGATAATTTGAAAAAAATTATAACAGCAAAAAACTATACGGAGAGACACTGTAGCAATCCACAATGTTTTATGAGCAAAGTTACAATATTTTCCCCACATGATTAAGCTTTATTACAAAGTTAAATTTTAACCAACTCAATATTTAAAAAAATAAAATCGATGAAAATGATTTTGGAAAAAAATATTATAAAAAAAGAAAACACAAAAGAAACTGGAAAAAAACCATGTGAGGAAAAACTATATCAATCCATAGTGTTTTTTGAGGAAAAACTTGTATTTACTTGTAATTACAATTCTTAACCAGCTTAATATTTAAAAAATAAAATTGACAAATATAATTTTAGAAAAAAACATAATGAAAACAGAAAAAAAAACGATGTGGGAAAAAATACTGTAGCAACCAGTAGTAATTTTCGAGGAAAGTTAAAGTGTTTTCCTCACATATTGTAACTGTAATTTTTAACCAGCTCAATATTAAAAAATAAAATAAAAAAGATAATTTCAGAGAAAATCATTAAGAAAAACCATGCGGAGAAATATTGTAGCAATAAACAATATTTTAAAGAAAAAAATTACAAAACTAAATTTTCAATCAGCTCCATATTAAAAAAAATAAAAAATATAATTTTGAAAAATAAAGAAATAAAATAGAAAAACTATGTGGAAAAACATCAAAGCAATCCACAGTATTTTCAAGAAAAAATTACAAAGTAAAAATTTTAATCAGGTCAATATTTAAAAAGTAAAATCAACAAAAATAATTTTGGAAAAAACAAAAGAAAAAAAAATTAGGAAAGTTGAAAAAAAAGTAATTTTGAAAAAAAAATTAAAAAAAGGGAAAAGTTAGAAAAAAACAAAAAAAATTTGAAAAAACAAAAAGAAAAAAAACAAATAAAAGGGAAAAATTACAAAAAAAAAAGAGGAAATAATCAGTGTGGATTACTGTTGTAATCCACATTGAAATGTGTGTGGGGGAACAGGGATTCCCCCATACCATTTAGATTATATTTTAATATCTGGGCCTGAGGAATTTGGAGAAGCATGCCAAGTGTCGCAAACTCATGCACAACATTGCAATCAAGAAGTGGAGCATTAAATACTCGCTTAATTGGTCAGATTTTGAATTTATTTTCTAAATATTACTAGTTTGAATCTTATAAATCTCAGGGTTACTAGAAACTTATATAGTTATTAACTTTAGGGCCCATGAAAATAATCAAGATACACGCAAATAGACCCGACCACCTATATCATTAATAATCAATGGCCAGGTCTCTCATAAAATCATGCTCTGCCACAACTGTTATAGTGTGGGTGGCATGTACATAAGGGGTGTCTAAGTCCCAGAATTTAAAGGGTTGGCAGCTGGGTGATCTAGGTTGAGTTGTTCCTTCGGTAGGAAGAGTTTTTCATGCCAGTTTGCACATGGTTTTAAAGTGTATTTGAGATTGTGGTAGCGATTATAATTCAAAGTATTTTTTGTTTAAAAATACATTAAAATAATATTATTTTTTTTATTTTTTAAAAATTATTTTTGATATTAGCATATCAAAACGATATAAAAAAATAATAATTTTTTAAAAAAAATCAAAATTTAAAAAACCACAGTGTAAATCAAGTTTCGAAACAAGCTCTTATCATGTAAGTATGAGATTATGCTGGTTTAACCTCAGAATGCGTGGGAGTGCTTCCAGTGAAGAAAGGAAGCATGAGGACTTGTGCCACCCCCTTAATAGGATCCAGTAACTCTGTAGCCTTTCGTGCCAAATAATCTGCTATGTTTGTGCCCGAGCTCACTCCACGCACTATTCATCTGTTCTGGTATCAATACCAAGTCAGGGAGACTGCTTCTTTAAAACAGATGGGAAAGAAAGCCATGAAAATATCACCAAAATGAACTTCTATATTGATGCAAACTGAAGGGATTCTGAGTACGTATTAATTAGGATGATTATCAAACATAATTAGATGAGAATCTAACCTGAATATACTATATAAATAACCTAATAAATATTTTATAAATAAGTGAAATAGGTTTAATTATATTTAAAAAGAGATCCAAACATACTAAAATTAAGTTATTATTTTAAAATGATAATATGAAATATTCAATTTTTAGATTAAACTCAACTCTAATAATTAGATGAGAATATGATGTAAACATATTATATAAATAACCTAATAAATGTTTTATGGATGAGTGAAATTTGTCTAGTTAATTAGATCTAAAAAAAGATGTGATTATGCTAAATTAAGTTAATAGCTTAAAATAAAAATATAAGATATCTAATTATTGGACGAAGTTTAAATTTAATATTATTTAAAAAAAAAAATTATTTAAAACAATGCATTTTTTAAAAAATAAAGTAATTTAGTTTTGGAATAGTAATCTATTAATCCATGAATTGACCTATAACAAATATAATGCTATCTTTAAATTTATTTTAATCTTTTTATTTTTTTTAAAAACAATTATGATAGATTAAGTTTATAAAACTCATATTTTTTAATTGTTATTCAAGCATGTAAAACCCAAGTGAGATTTCGCCAATTCAACTCCAATAATATTTTTTTAATTTTTATTTAAAATAACATCTTTTAAAAAATATAAAAAGGTATGGTTTCCATCAATCCCGAATTGACAAAGAAACCTGTGAAAAATATAATAACTATCTTAAAACTTATATCAATCTTTTTATTTATTATTTTTAATATTTTGTGCTGATAATTCAAAAATACTACGAGTACTCTTGACTCTTGACTTACACATAAAAATACTACGAGCTTGGGATGTTTATATGCTTATCATTGTAGATGTAGATACAGATTATTATAAATTGTGATAATAAAATTCCTATGGGTATTGTGTGTAATTAAGAACATTATTGGGATGTTTTAGTATTTTTCATGTTATCTTTTTTATTTTTTATTTGAAAAGTTGTTGGCGTGCGTTTCATACGCTTCAACGAAAAGGCGATGCTTGTATTATTAAGGAGGCGCATGAGACGCATGTCGAAGGCCAAATCTAGTCATATGTTGTCTAGATAGATGCGTAGACATGCCCTTTTTCACATGGTGCGGCGCGTGTAGACAGATCATGATTGGATTGTCGTTGATGATCGATTGTTTGTGTTTTTTTTTCTCTCTTTTGACAAATAAAATGCACAATTATTCTCTATTTATTTGTTGTTTGTTTGGATTTTGTAAGAGTAGGCTCTTGAGTCTTACATCGTAGCCAAATTCAAGCCGTTTGGATCTAGCACAGCTGCCAGACACAAAGAACTAAAAATATTATCTCTATATTCTTAATATTATTGATAATTTTAAAGAAAATGATATTGACCCCCTACTATTAACAAATACTCTAAAACGCGTAGGTTTTTCACTGTAGTAGTTTTTTTTTTCCGCTTTTGTTTCTTCTTCTTTTGTTTTTTACATGTTTTTTTTCCTTTTTTTTACCCAAAATTGACTTCTTCTTCTTTTTTTTTAATTTTTTTTTTCAAAATTATCTTTGCTAATTTTTTTAAATATTGAGCTAGTTGAAAATTTAACTATGTAGTTTTTTCCTTTAAAACATTGTGGATTGCTATAATATTCTCATACATTGTTTTTTTTCCTTTTTATGATTTATTTATTCTTTTTCAAAATGGACTTTGTAGATTTTATTTTTTTATATTAAGTTAGTTGAGAATTTAGCTTTGTAGTTTTTTTTTTTAAAAAAACAATACGGATTGCTACAATGTTTCTCCTATATAGTTTTTGTTTTGCTGCAATGTTTCCCCACATATTTTTTTAAAAAATTATTTTTATCGAATTTATTTTTTCAATATTGAGCTGGCTGATAATCTAGCTTTAGCTTTTCCACATGTTTTATTTATTTTTTTATTTGTTTTTCTTATTTTTTCAAAATTGTCATTTTTTACATATTTTTTTTGTTTTGTTTTTTTCAGAATTATTTTTATTGATTTTATTTTTTCACTATTGAGCTGGTTGAAAATTTAGTTTTTTAGTTTTTTTCTTTAAAACACTATAGCTTTCCCCACGTGTTTTCTTTGTTTGCTTTTGTTTGTTTTTTTTTTACATGTTTTTTTTTTATTTTTTTTACCCAAAATTGACATCTTTTTTTTTTTAAATAGTCTTTGTCGGTTTTTTTTTTTATAAATTGAGCTGGTTGAGAACTTAACTTTGTAGTTTTTTTCAAAAAGTAAAATATATGGATTGCTACAGTGTTTCCCTTACATGTTTTTTGTTTGGCTGTAGTGTTTTCCCCACATGTTTTTTTGTTTAAATTATCTTTGTCGAATTTATTTTTTCAATATTGAGTTGGTTGAGAATTTAACTTTAACTTTAGCTTTCCCCACATTTGTTTTTTTATTTTTTTAAATTTTTCCCAAAATTGTCTTTCTTCTTTATATTTTCTTTTTTTTTTCATAATTATTTTTGTTGATTTTATTTTTTTACTATTGAGCTGATTGAGAATTTAGTTTTTTAATTTTTTTCTTTAAAACACTAGATTGCTACAGTGTTTCCCTACATGGTTTTTTATTAAATAATTTTTTTTTTCAGAATTATCTTGTCGATTGTATTTTTTTCATATTAAACTGATTGAGAATTTAGCTTTGTAGTTATTTAAAACATTATAGATTGCTACAGTGTTTTCCCACATGATTTTTGTGTTGCTACAGTGTTTCCCTACATGTATTTTTAATCGATGTTTTTTTTCCAAATATATTTTTGTCAAATATATTTTTTTTTCATACTGAGCCGGTTGATAATTTAGCTTTTTTTTCCTTAAAACATCGTTGATTGCTACAGTGTTTTCCTTTATAATTTTTTTTATGTTTTTTTTAAATTGTCTTTGTCGTTTTTATTGCTTTTAATATTGAGCTGGTTAAAAATTACAACTGTAGATTTTCTCATTAAACACTATAGATTGTTATAGTGTTTCCCTGTATGTTTTATTTCCTT
>Ga0325404_1009331_pt1 | contig 9982 bp, 4 predicted proteins | sample PopdelMetagenome_18_FD_205664 | JGI IMG/M metagenome (GOLD analysis project Ga0325404, IMG submission 205664) | Populus deltoides microbial communities from Bellville, Georgia, United States - Xylem-Control-R1 | ecosystem: Host-associated > Plants > Phyllosphere > Stem > Wood/Secondary xylem...
AAATATTAATTAAATAAAAAAAATCAAATTAACTGATTATAAAATCCAAAAAAACTATTATCTAGTTCATTTTTAATTTCAAAAACTTGAAATTGATTCAGCCAAAATTAAATCTAAAATAAAAAAAAATAGTAACATTTTTATTAATCCAAAATTAATCAAACCCACAGGACAAATCAGCCCTCTTTTGCATTTCTGCTGCCTACCCAACCTTCCTAAGACACATTACCCAAACTTTGCATTGAGAAGTTGGGAAGCTTTGCTAGGAAGCCGACTAACACACATTCCCTGCTGTCATATATGGTTTTTACCATAAAATATGCACAAACTCTACCATCTTTTCTAAGACACATTTCCCATATTTCTCCCCCAAAAAACCCAGAACCCTATAAAAAGTATCACTACTTCCATATTTAACAAATAATTTACAATAGATCTACAAAATTATTCTCTCTAAATTACAAAAACATAATTTTTTAAATATGGGTTTTTGATTATACCTGCTATCACACCATGTTTTCTCCCTCAAGATTGAATTTTTAAAAGCGTAAAGCAACTCTAAAGTAACTGGAGAAAAGAAAACCACAAGTTATGTTTGTGGACGCATAACAAAGATATGTAGATTTGAAAAGGACATATGGATTTGGCTCCTGGAAAAGGAATAGAAAGGAAGAGAAATGGGTTAATTAGATTTTTGAAGAGTTATAAGGGTCTGTTTGGCATTGCGTTTGTAACTGCGTTTCGTCAAATTTTGAAATTTTTTTTTTTGCTAAAATTGAGTGCGGTTTGTACTTTTTGGATCGTTTTGATGTGCTGATGTCAAAAATGATTTTTTAAAAAATAAAAAAAATCATTGACATGTATTTCGGCACGAAAAGCTATTTGAAAAGCAACCGCAACCACACTGCCAAACACGCTCATAGAAAGGGACAGAAGATGGGGTTATTTCGGAGAATGAATAAAGTTTGCAGCTGTGGGGTTTTTAATTCTTTTGTTGTTTTCAAGGTATATATATATATATATATATATAGACCAATAAAAAAGCGACATGTAATTATTATTATTTTATAAAAGTCAAAATTTAACTTTTTATATCAACAACTATATTAGCAACGGCAAATCCGTTGCTGATTCTTAAAATATTAATTTTTTTCAGTATCTGATTTTTTGTTGCTAAATCCGTTGCTAATATTAAAAAATTAATATATATTTAATCCGTTGCTAATCTGTTACTAAAATTGCAACTAAATTATTTTGATGCTAAATACCCTTCTTTTTAGTAGTGAACTGATATCAAAGATAATTAATATGTTTTTGTGAAACTCAAAACTCTCTAAATAAACTCTATCCCACATAAAAAAGAAATAAAACTTTTTTGATGTTTATAAAGTTGAAAGTTGAGAAGTTATAATTATTTTTACTAGCGTTAAACTTTTTTGATGTTTATAAAGTTGAAAATTGAGAAGTTATAATTATTTTTACCAGCATTTTGTCTAGTCCTTCAAAGGAAGAATCTAATAAGTTTTTTCATAATTATTTCAAGGTTACATGAATAAGTTTTTCAGCTCAAAAGTCACATGATTTAAATCTAAAAAACATTCATGTTTAATTCTATTTTTATATGGGTAATCAAAGTTGTTAGTGGAGGGAAGTCCATCACCCTTTAATTCCTAAAATTCTTTATAAAAAAGGGCTAAAGAAAAGTGTTTGGGGTTGGTTAATTCTGCATTATTTTGAGGGAATTTGACACTCCTTTTCACCTTAATTTACAACATTGTTTTCTGGTTTTAAACCTTTGTTTTTCCTCTCAAAATTTCTTCTAATCTAAAGCTAAGGTTTAGTCATTATAGAGAGATCATTAAGCAAAATTTCATTGGTTCATTGGACTTTGTTTATGAGTGCACCTAAACATAGTGGTGTTGTTAGGATTTTAGACGATTTATTGAAGAAAGTTCTATTACACAAAGTGAGGAACAACAAAGCATTAAAGACAAAGGATTAATCCTAGGAAACAATAAAGCTTGTTCAATTTTAAAGTGTTTTAACAAGTAAATACCTTTTGGTTTTTATTTAATCTTATACATTATTATGCATTATATGATTGCCATTCTATTATTTATACAAGATTATATATATGTTTACTAGCATGGTAGTTCTAATTATGATAAATTGAAAACATTTACCACATTATAAATTGCATGATTATAAACTAAACATACACGCTCACTTGTCTTAATTATTATTTGCTAATAATTTTGGACAACAATCAATATCTTCCATTAGATGTCTGGCATTGCTTTATTAATGACATGTTGCATTGATTTATTTTTTAGGTGATCATGTTTACCCTTGTAAGTTTTTAATTTCATGCTTTGAAGTTAATGAAATCCTTAGTTGAAGATAAAGAGTTCAGAGAAAAAATACATTTATTATGGAAATATTTTCTATCACTACTAGAAAATTATGAAATACAAATGTAAACACTGACAAAAAATACTATCGGTAAATTATGGTGACATTTATCGTTGGAATATAACATTGTTGTTTTCGTTGGTATTCACTAATGAAAAATTTTCTGTTGATGAACACTGAGGGAATTACATATAGAAATCAAAGAATGAAAAAAATTGGACATGTATTCCCTTGTTATTTCCATTGGAAAATATGATGTGTCAGTATTACTGATAAAATTACCTATGAAATATAACCATTACTGATATTCATTAGTGAATCTCTTAGTAAAATTTAAGTTATAACCTTCAAGATCCCTTCTTCTCTTTCCCCATCTCTTCTTCTTCTTCTTCTTCTTAGAAAATAGCACCACCACCCTAATTTTATCCCAAATCAAGCTCTCATCATCACAAATCCAGCCACCCTAACACTTAGTATGTCAGTATCCTTATTCTATTTTTTTTTAAGATTCACCATATTAATTAAAAAAACCAACTCATTTTTTGTTGTAACCTATTTTTTTTATGTTAGTTTTTTTTGAATTGTTTGTGTGTTTACTTGTTTGATAGCTTTTTTCTATAGAAATTTGTTGTATGAATGTATGATTTGTACATGTTAGGGATGTTTAAGATTTTAAAAAGGTGTATTTATTTGTCATTTGTGAAATTAAGTTTGATTTTGTAATTTAGGTGTTTTATAATGAAATAAATAATGACTTATTTAATGAATACGTTTCATATTTTGTCAATTTTATTATTAAATTGAAAATTTAGGTAAACTTGAAAGAATTTCATTTTTTATGGAGAAAATTGATAATTATTAAATGGTTCTATTAAAATAGATTGAATAATTTTGAATTCAACCAATGATAGTTAAATAAACAGGTACAAATAATTTATTTAGTTAACATTATTAATTAATACACGTTGTCATTAATATTTTATATAGGTTTTATATGAGTAATGGATGATCGTTCATGAATGTATTGAGTTTCACCCAAAGAGTTGTGCATGATGAATTATTGTAATGGGATTGAAGGTTTTATTAATGAACTCTATCTAATCCAAAAAATGTTAGTGGAGGTGGTGTTAGATGTGCATGTAAGAGGTGTAAAAATAAAAAGTTTCTCGATCTAGATATTGTTATAATGCATCTTTTATAAAAAGAGCCAATGGAAAAATACTTGTGTTGGTTTGCACGCAGAGAATCTTATGCTACTTATAAGACCATGATAAAAAGAATGGTTGGATTGACTTCTAGTTCTAGCAATGTGCATGAAATTATAGATGATAATAATAATCGTTATATGAGTATGATTATGGATGCAATGAGAATGAATCAAAGTTATGCAAATGCACGTTCAATTATAGATGAATAATCAAATGCACATGCAATTAAGTTTTTTAAACTTTTAAAAGATTATGATGAACCATTATGGGATAGGTGCACAAATCACAGTAAATTATCGGTCATTATTTCCTAAGGGATGAAAACCATTATGTTTGGTTCCAAATGGTGGAACCCATTGTGTTGCCGTTCTAAAGGAGAGAAACTATTGTGTTGTCAATTCCAAGTGATGGAACCCATTCAACTGTTACTCCAAATAGGAAAGGAGCAATGATGTTATTGTTCCTAGATAGATAAGGACGATTATACATGTCTTCACCTTGAATGGATGCCGTGGGTTTGAAAATGATTCAGGTCTATAAGAATTCGACATGTATTCTATTATATTAGGAGAGCAGCTTATGATATCTTTTCAAACCTAATATATATATATATATATATATATATATATATATATGCAGGCCCATCTCATGCTGCAAGACCAAGTTGATTAGAAGTTCAATTAGTCTAGCTGTAAGAACCCTTGCAGATATGTATCTCAATGTTATATTAGAATGGTAGTAAATCTAAACTTATTGTTTTATATTGTATTAAGATGGTTGTAACTCTAAACATGTCATTTCATTTTGTAACTTATGTTTTCTTTAGGCAATTGATTAGGATGACATGTAGTAAACATTAATTTAATTTAACTATACTCTTACATTTAAATTTTAGGTCATATTATTTTTTAAAAGTTATTTATGAATGTAATCTTATTGATTTTCATGTTTACTATTTTTGGGTTGTATTATACAATGTGTTAGAAATAATGAATAAACAAACCTATTGTGTTCTTTATTTATGAAGGAAAAGATTTAGTTCAGTAAAAATAAAAAATGAATTGTGTAAATGTGTTGGCCTGAAAGACATGATGAATATGTTGTCGATACCTTGATTCTGACCTAATTATGAGGAAATTCTACCATTGTTTTTTTAAAAACAATTCCTAAATATTAGAACATGAAATACATTAAAACATGAAATAAAATTCGTTAGGGTGTTACAAACCTTAAGAAAGGGTTTAAAAACAAGACGTATGTTGAGGTTTTAATATGTAAGGCTTATATTGTTGAAAAGATCTCAATATTTATTTCGTACTATTTTAAGTCTCACTTAAAAACAAGAATCAACCGCATCTCAAGACATGATGACGGTGAGAAAGTGTATTCGAGTGAGAATTTGTCAATATTTTCCTATCCTAGACGGTTTTTATAAAACAAAATGCAGTAAAAGAAAGATACTTGACAGAAATCAAATTCAGACATGCACATAGTTATGTGTTATTTAACTACGATCGATAAATTAAGGCCTTTTTATTTAGTGAGTATAATATTAACATGTTATTTTAAACAATTTTTCTCTTATACTCTCATAAAGTGATAGATTGAGTAATCTTTGTATGTAACATCGTCAATTTTTACTATCTCAGAATTGACATCTGACTGAATCTTATATTTTCTAATTATAAGATAAATAATTTGCCACATGGTTCAGAACACTTGTAAGCAGTACTTAATAATTCTTAACTCTCATAATACTTAATTTCATTACATATTTCTCTTTAATTGTTAATGGTTGTAATCTTGTACTAGGTTTATTAAATGAAAAAGAATGCTAGTGACAATTTTAATTTATTGTGTTTGGGTTTTGAAAGAAATGTCAAGTGTTATAACAGGTATTTCATCAATGAATATGTCTTTCATACTACAAAGTATGGTCAGGGTATAAAGACTTATAATAGTAGAGTTTGTGTTAAGCAATCAACTTCTAATGAGTTTGAAGTTGATTATTATGAGAAGTTTGAAGAGGTGATTGAATTGTAATATCATAGCGAGGATAACAGAGTTTTTTTTTATTCAAATACTATTAGTATGATACCACTAATAGAGGAATAAAAGTAGATCTCCATCATGGTTTGATCGGAGTTAATACAAAGGCTAGATTTTGCAACGTCGATGATGTCTTTATTTTTGCCAAACAATACTAACAAGTTTATTACACATAAACTCCTTCCTGTATAAAAGATTGTTCTAGGGTTGACTAGTTAGCCGTAGTGAAAACCAAACCTAGTAGTCGTGTTCAAGTTGTTCAGGATGGTAACAATGAAGTAACTATGACAAAAAAATATCTTTCAATTTAATAAGCTAGTTGATGCATATTGAGTCGTTCCATCTATCGACTTAGAAAAAAAATCTAATTTTTGTGTAGTTGAGAATATTTTTATTAATGTTGACGCTAAGAAGTTAAATTATATATTGAGAACCAGTGGACATACATAAGTAGATGAAGATGATAATATCGATAAGCTTCAATTCAATAAAGATGATTATGATGGACATGACGATGATGGAATCAACGAAGAAGAAAAAGAGAAAAAGAAAAAGAAGATGACAATTTTGATTAAAAAGATTTCAAACTGATTTTAAATGTAAAACATCAATATGTAATGGAATTGACTTTAAAGTAATATTTCTTGTTATTGGTTTACAATATACTATTGCTAACACAATTGGAATGTTTATTGTTGTAATTTTATTATTATGTTATTGAACATAAATGGTGTTATTGTGTTGTGGTTTTACTATATTTGCAGGTTAGATAAATAGGGAATGCAAAAATATTAGGGAAAAAATTGTTTTATACCAATGGAATTACTAAAGGAATGTAAAATACCAATAAAATTATCATGGACTAAGTGTCTCAAAATGTTTCAGAGAGTTGGGAAAAATCATAGGACTTTGCCACTGACAATTATAGACGAAATAACTGATGAACCAAGTCCCTTAAAAAGTTTTAGAGAGTTGGAAAAAAATTGCAGAACTTGTCACTATTAAATGTAATTCTTTAACGGTTTAATTCCATCGATAATATACGTATGATCTTCGATGAACTTACCAATGATTTATTTTGTTGGTAATATGCCACAATCACTAATGGATTTACCGACATAATAGATACCTGTAAATCCATCATTGATTATATTATTGATGGAATTATCAATAAAATATAAATCACCAACAATGTTGTGGGGTGTGCCTCGATGTCGATAGACGACGACGAGGTTTTTATCGTGCCTCATAAGAGGGTGTTATGTTATTGGAAGGTTTTTTGGATTTGAGATTTAATCATAAAATTATGATTAAGGTTCAAGAGTAGTTACCTAATATTATGGTTACTGAGAACTTATGGTCTGCAAGAGTCTGGGTAAAGGATAAGTTGTGCTAGGGAAAAACGCATCACCCTCAGTGCACCCTACTTAAGGTAAGTTGCATTGTTATTTGATTGTTTTTCTAGGTCGAGATTCTATTCGTTGATCTCTTCTATGGTTCAAGGTAGATCTCTCTTCATGAGAGAGTCTCTACCTTATCAGGTTAAATCCTAACTGTTCTAGAGTTTGAATCTTAGCCTCATGTTATTTTACACCTTGTATCTTTAATACCTGAGGGTGTACTCTATCGTGTAGTTTTAAATCCCACAGATATTAAAGTCTACATCTAGACTCTAAAAGTTTTTTGGTAAAGAGTTTTTGATATTTTGACCAAATTCTAATGGATGATCATAAACTAGTTACGATATTCATTTTATAAAAACATGAGAAAGATGCAATTTTTTTTCATGAAGATATGCTTGGAAAATTTTTAGGATTTGGCCGTATATATGAAAATAATATATATATATATATATATATATATATATATATATTTGTTTTTTTTTTTGAAAAGAGGAATTAATTTGAAATTTTTGAGATTTTGTTTTTGAATTTTTTCAAAATTTTTAGAAATTTTTTAGACGAAACCAGGTGTTTTAATACCAGATTTGTATCTTATAGTGTAAAAATACAACCCGATATTATGCAAAATTAGTAGGAAAACATTTGAAAAAATCACAATTTTTTGAAAGTATTTTTGTTTTTTCTAATAATATAATATTATAATATATATTATATTATAAATAAATATATATGGGCTAGGCTAACTCAAGAAAGATTGGGCTGATCTCGGCCCAAAATTTTTTTCTTTCCCTTTTGTTTTAGATCCGGGCCGATCCCGGGCCAGACATTTGGGTCGTGAACAAAGAATGAAGAAAAAAAATAAGGCTACCTGGCGTGACGGAGGTCTGGTTGTGAAGGGCAACAAGGTGCTAGCGGTGGATGGCAGAGAAAGAAAAAGAAGAGGAAGAAAATCTGTAGAGGGGAGAGAGGGAGGAGAGGAAGGAGAAGAGAGAGTTGCGGTTGCTGTTGCTGAACGGAGGTTTTCAGGTAGCGGCTTATGATGGAAATGGTCGTGGTAAGACCAATGATGAGAGTGGTGGTGGCCAATGGCCACGATGGAGAGAGAAAAATGAGAAAATTCATGGTGGCAGTAAAAGCGGGGAGGAAGCTGATTTTTGATGATTTTTGGACCTAATTTTCTTTATCTTCAGGCCATGAAATCCACCCCTATTTATAGGGGATGGAAGAAAGTAATATTGTTTACACAAGGAAAAAATTCTAGCCTTTGATTCGATTGGAAATGATCCCAACCTTTGGTTCAAAGTAGACAACATGAACTATCAAATCTGACAGTTTAAGGGTGCCTGAGGTGGCCACTATAGGCCGGTGCCTGGGACGCTGTGTTGTCACTCAACCTCAACGGGCCATACTCGGGGATAGAATGTTGTTAGGTGATCATTTTAGTTCAAGAGTTGTCAAATTTGGTGGATATATAAGAAATTATATGCAATAGAAATGTAGCCATCCGGATAGCATTTCGAGCAAAAAAAAAAAAGACAATGAACAGTGACCAGATGACACGTCGTCTGATTTTTTTTAATGCAAAACGACGCCGTTTAAGGTTAAATTGTGGATTTTTATCCAACTTCAATTTAATCCTCCAGCTTTCAATGTTGTTCAATCGAACCCCTAATTGACCTTTAAGTTTTGATTTAATGCAATTAAGCCTCTGCTAGAATTTTAATATCAGCCCTTAATTTACGCGTTTTTTGCCTTTTGGTTCTTGGTCTCGGATTTATACAATTTAACCCCTAATTGACTATTAAACTTTCAATTTCACCTCCGGTTTCAATCGATTAAGCCCCTATAGTTGGCCGCATTTTGCCAAATGGTCCTTGGCTATAAAATTTTTCAATTTAACCCCTAATTGACCCCAAAAATTTAATTTTCTTGTAATTTTGTTCTTGATTTCAATCAATTAACTTGGTAAAAATTAAATTTGATCTCTTAAAATTATAATTTTCTCAATTAAGCCCAAATTGGGCTCCCAAACTTAATTTTTCACCATTTAAGCCCTTAATAAAACTAATTTGACCAATTTAAAGTATAATTAAGTCCTTGCACTTAATTAAATCCTTCAATTAGACCCAAATTAATTCTTAACCATAATTAAAATTCAATTTGACCTATGATTAAATCAAATTAATTGGTCCATTAAAAAAATTAATTATGTTCTTGAACTTAATTTCTATGCAAATTCATCCAATAATCATTTAATCTAACCTTGAATTTGCATTGTTTTTCTATTTTTGGGTATAATGGGGGTACAATTAGGCCTTGAATTTCTTTAAAAATTATAGCTTGATTTTTTTTGAAATTCTCCTCGACCTATTTTTTCTACATTGCCAGTTTTTATTTTATTTTTTATTTTTTTTTGAAAAAAATGAATTTTTAGCAATAACCTAGAATTAGGTTATGATAAGTGATATATTTTCTGACAATAATTTTTTGTTCATGATATTGTCAATAAATTCTTTTTTCTACAAAATCAGTGTTTAAATATCAATAAAATATTATGTCGTGGTATGCAATATTCTGGTTATGTATCTTGTAGTGGAAGTGAACGTAAATCTTTAAGCTAAACATGTATTCCACTTTGACTATGACCTGGTTTCGTGAGTGACATGGCGATTAAACTAAGAAGATATAATTTTGTAAAAGCACACCCCTTCGGATAGGTTATATGAATGTATATATGTATCAGTGAGACTACTATAACTTGCTATATATATGACAATTTTTCTTTTTTTTTTTCATCTGTAAAATTAATTAGAGAGTATTGGACTATGCAGGGGAGGTCATCCCTTCGAATGCCAAATCCCTATTCCACCTAGGGTTTAAACTTCGAACCTCAGAATTCTTAGCAAAAGT
>Ga0325404_1009333_pt1 | contig 9981 bp, 10 predicted proteins | sample PopdelMetagenome_18_FD_205664 | JGI IMG/M metagenome (GOLD analysis project Ga0325404, IMG submission 205664) | Populus deltoides microbial communities from Bellville, Georgia, United States - Xylem-Control-R1 | ecosystem: Host-associated > Plants > Phyllosphere > Stem > Wood/Secondary xylem...
AAGGGAACAAAACAAGGAAATTGAAAAGCCACGCTAATTTTCTCGAGACAATCGATTGGGATAAGAAAAAGACAGTATTCCTTTTCCTCTCCAAAATCGACCATACACGTGTCTTACAATCTCCCTATTTACACGTGTAAACACCTCCTTAATATCTTCCATTCAAATCCCTCAGTCTAGTCAAGCCCTAGATCTTCCCCAATTAATTCAGGTAGCAACTTTCTAATTATATTATCTCTCTGCAATTTCTTGACTAAAAACCCCATAAGATTAACCCCATTGATTAATGTCAGATGATTAGGTGGGGCCAATAGTGGTATTCCATCCTGTCAAATGTCAAATATGGACTCCTCAAATTATCTTCTTCTTCTATTTTTTTTGCAAGTGCAACCAATTTAAAACACAGTAACAAATTCTTTCCTTTTCCCCCCGTCTGGGTTTTGTCTCTAACCTTTTCATCTTCTCTCGTCGTTTCAATTTTTTTCCCCTCAACTAATATTTACCGTTCCACCCCTATCGCCTCTTTCAGATCCATTATCAATTCTCACAATCTCTATTTTTAGGGTTTTAACATCTCACCACTCTGTCTCTCTTTTCCTTTCTCTCTGATCTATTTTTTCATAAACTCACAAAAATCGTACAATACCTGCATATTCTCAACTTATTTCAATCTAGTCCTTCACAGGATTATTCCGTACATAAGACAGACTAGTGATTAGATTTTAGAAGAAGTTAGTTTGTTTTTAAGCAGAAATGTTGGGGACAGGATTGCAGTTAACGCGGGGACGAGGAGAAGAGGATCGGTTGCATAATGCCGTGAAAGCGCGCAAAGCTCACCGGGCCGATCAACTCCGTAGAGCACGAAGCGATGTTACTGACGATAAACCGGTTGAGAACCGGACCGATGATTTAGAGCACTTGACTAAACCGGTAAAAGTTGCTGTTCCGGCTTCTGAGAGTAACCTGGATCGATTTTTGGAGTCGATCACGCCTTCTGTTCCTGCACAGTATCCGTCCAAGGTTTGGTGGAATTCGAATATTTTTTTTTTAAAATTCATTAGTAATTTATTGAAATGAATTTTGGTGGCAGACGACAATGCGGGGATGGAGGACGTGTGATGTCGAATTCGAGCCGTATTTCGTGCTGGGTGACTTGTGGGAATCTTTTAAAGAATGGAGTGCTTATGGTGCAGGAGTGCCTTTAATTTTGAATGATAGTGACTGTGTTGTTCAATATTATGTTCCTTATCTTTCTGGTATTCAAATATATGCCGATTCTACAAAAAGGCCTCCCAAGTCAAGGTAAAAATAAAAATACTATTTGTCACGGTTTTGGTTTCTGTTTAGCTAATTTTTTAAAACATGTCTTTTTTTTTTTTTAATGTTGACACATCGAAATGTTGTTACCTGGTATTTGCACTTTGTTAAAATGTTGTTCTTGCGGGTTAGAGTCATTTGCCTCATCATAGCTTGCTGTTTGGTTTCTGTCCTTTGTGTGCGAAACATGTACTGTTATTCCTGGTTTGCATCTGTATCTTCCATAATCCATACTGCTCATTTAGTTTATGTAATAGGCTTGTATAGTTAATCTGAGTGTGGTCTATGTTTACTCTTTACCTTCGAGCTTGCATGTACTCATGTAGTGCTAATCCTAATGTGCAGCCAATCTGGTTTTAGTGGAGTTTGAGCCAGCTTCTCTTCAAGTTTACTTACAAACTTGGTGCTTACGGGCTATTATGAATTGTGTTTTTCTGCAGTAAATGTCAAAGATTTATATGAAGCCTCTCGTAAATGTAAATATGGAGTTAAATTGTTAATGTTGTTGCAAAACTTATCCTTCTCTTTGTGGGTAGTCAAGGTCTTACGCAGCTGCTAAATAAAAAAAATGAGACTTCTGTCTTGAAAGATGATTATAATATACATTTAGATTAGTACATCTAAATATTCTGCTAGATAGGATGTCATCGGGCCTTCTCTTGGGTTTTGATTTGTTGGAATAAGATCTTATACTGTTGGGCAGTTGGTACTGTCTGTTAAATTGTTTTTTGAGGCTGTTGAAATTGTGGGATATTGAACATGTGACTGAAAATGTTGTGTTGCATTTTATCAACAAAGTTATTTCGTGTATGATTTCTTTTAAATACATTTACACTCAATGGAATTGAACTCAGGTCCAACTCAATACAGCCCAGATTTCAACTTATTACAATCTTTTCATTCAGTTTTTTACTGTTTTCATTATCCTTTTTCATCTAACTAGATCTAAAGCCATATCTTGCTACAGCCTAATTCCCGATGACAGAATATTAAAATTACTTGATGCCTCAGCTTTCAATAACTGGCCTACGCATACGCTGTTTTGGAAGCACTATCATGCTTGTGTCCTAGTGTTACTGTTGCGAAGCACAAATAGCTAGTGCTCAACTAAGCTCATTTGCGTGGTTAGATTTAGAAATGGTTCACAGAGGCTGACTCACACATACACTCAATTTTACTGATTACAATTTAGATTATCTTGTTCTCCTACTTTTTGTTAGCTGTTTACATGTTTTTTGATTGGCTGATTGTATACTAGAACTGAAGGTTATTCTTGTGACAGGCGATTGGGTGAGGATAGTGACAGTGATTTTAGGGATTCAAGTAGTGATGGAAGCAGTGACTATGAGCATGAAAGAGGAGTGAAATGCTCAAGGGATCAATTGAATCATCATCATCATGTAACAGATGACTTTCCTCTTAGAATCGATAGATTATCGTTGAGAGATCAACACGTTGCCCATAAAGAGGACTTCTCCAGTGATGAGGGTGAATCTTTGAATTGTCAAGGTTGCTTGCTATTTGAGTATCTTGAACGAGACCCTCCCTACAGCCGGGAACCATTAGCTGATAAGGTTATTGAGTGTCCTTGTCAATAGATAGAAACTCTTGCATATTTTGATTAGGTGGGCTCCCTTTTTAGGCTCTCTCTTCTGACCTTATCCTAAACTCTTTCTGCTGCCACAGATATTGGATCTTGCCTTCCGTTTCCCTGAGCTGAAGATGCTAAGAAGTTGTGATTTATTACCTTCAAGTTGGATTTCTGTGGCCTGGTATTCAACATTGTAGTGTTGTATATGATCCGAGTGTTATATTCACACATGACTTATGGTTCCTTATGGACTTCTGTAGGTACCCAATTTACAGAATACCCACCGGACCAACTTTAAAAGATCTGGATGCTTGCTTCCTTACATATCATTCTCTTCATACCTCATTGGGAGGTAATGAATGCACCTGGCCGCTGATTTTCCATGTGGCACTCTGTTTTTGTTATTTTTAGGATGCTATTTTTTTAATTTTTTTTATGTGTCTTAGTTTCTTTGTCTGCTTCTTACTCAGTGAAGAGATATTTCCAATCAAGACTGTTTTCACTATACTGTAACCTTATCAACCCTCCTTTAAAAACATTTCCATTTGAAATGCCATCTTTTAATGGCTCACATTAAATTCTTTGCTTTCCACCTAATGTATAATGGTCTTTGGCTTTACCCCTCGATTGGTTTCTGGTATTAAAAGATTATTATGTGGTTAACGTGAGAATACATATGATAGGAAATTGAACAATTAACATTTCTTGGACCTTTTGAGATGGCTCAAATTTTGAGACAGAAAGTAAAGGACGACAATTGCAGTGGATGAAGGAAGGAGTAAGGGTACATTGGTTAATGAATTAAAACATGCATCTTTGTTCTTTCTCTCTCTTTTACTTTCTTTAATTATGCACTGCCTTTCTGCAAATTATATTTTGTTCTGCTGCCCGCAAACATCCTTTTTAGCACAGGCATCCTCCCCCAAATCTTTTATAGATTGGACTTTGTAGTATTATTTCTCTTGAAGGGAAGTCTACAATACCTGCAGCAGAACAATGTTGATGCATGTTAGACCAGTGGGTTTGAATGAAATGGTAAAATTGTATTACTGAAGTCAACTTCAATGGTGAGGCACCAACATTTGGCTGTGCTGTCATTGTAGCAACCCCTGCTTTCTCATTGCAACTTTTCTGGACCTGAATAATTTTCAGGATGACAAATCTAACTGCTTAACATATCTCTGTCAATTAAAGTTTGCCTTCAGTTACTTTTATGAGACTCATCATGCCAACTTTCTTGGCAGGTGGGCGAGTTGCACAGGCTCCTTTAATGACATATCCCAGTGAAGCGGATGGTATGCCCAAGATATCCTTGCCTGTTTTTGGTTTCGCTTCCTACAAGTTCAAGGGGTCCTTATGGACCTCTAATGGTGGAGGTGACCGCCAGCTGGCAAACTCGCTATTGCAGGCTGCTAGCAAATTTTTGAGACTGCTTCAGGTCAATCATCCAGACTTCCTGTTTTTCTGCCGAGGTGATACAAAGATATGACTGTTAACACACTATGCTAGCTAGAAGTGAACCCCATCGATACGTTGGTACATGCATATATACCTTACATGTGAGTTTAACAATGAAGACCGTGATGATTAGTGGGTTTGGGTGTCCTTTCTGCTTGGTTTCCTGTTTTTTTTTAATAATTTATGAGAAACAGGGGAAAAAAGAAATAAAGTTGAGAATGGAAGGAGTGCAAGTGCAATAAGGCTCAAGAATAGTGAATAGAAAAACAGAGTTAGGATATGTGTGCTGCTGAAGGTCTGAGCTAAACCAAGGTAAAGAGGTGGTTGGGTTGCTGTCAGTGTAACTGAGTTTCGTCTTGCTTGTTTTCTATATTTTATATAATGGGTATGTCACGATAAACCAGGCACTTTTTTATGCTCTGATTATCCGTATTTAGGATTTAATGTCTTGTTTTAACATCCGGAAGGGGATTTTGATAGGTTGTGTTTTCAAGTTTGAGCCTACCCCAGCAATGTATTTTAACACTTAACTGCGTGATATCCTTGAGGAGTAGTGTGTTAGAATGTTTTTGTTATCTGTACATTATGATCGGGTGAATGGTGGTCCCAGATTGTTTTGTTTCCCTTGTATGGTGATTTTATAGCCCGTTGGCCTGCCATTTGAACACCAACTGGAGTGGCATGACCCTTCTTTTCGTGACCCTAATTCCAGCCAGATGGTGCAGATAGATTGTACAGTGTCTGTTATCCATGGATTTTGCCATCGTCTACAATCAGCGAGGAGCTTGCTTTTTCTGTGTAGAGGTCCATTTTCAACTCACAGCTCTTGCTTTTGATGGAAGAAAACCAACGAGGGGCTAACACGCGTGTCCCGTGCTGCTGCTTATGTTTTGGCTGGAGTAGGGCTGAGCATTTTTCTTCTGGTATGGTTTTGGATTAAAATAAACAATCAAATCAAAATAATTTTTTTCCAAGTTTTTGGACTGAACTGAAAATTAGTTTAAACTGATCAGTTTGATTTGGTTTTTTTCCTTTTCAAACTGAAATTATTTTTATTTTGGTTGAGTTTTTTTCAGGTTTTTTATTGGCTATATTTTCCAGGTTTCTATTTTTGTACTTGCTTTTATTTTCTGAACTGCCTCTTTTTTCCGAGATATCTTGACTTTCTCAACAAGTATGGTTTTTTATTTTTAAGTTGGTTAGGCACGTGTGATATCTAAAAATTCAACTCCAGTTTATTTTTTTTGTTAGATTTTAATTCAAAAAATAAACTTGCAAAAAGATACTGGAAAGGAAAGGAAAGAAATAATTTGACTGTAAAATCACAAAGAGAAGATGAAAAGTTACTAAAATATAAAATCAAATCATTATTATTTGGATGAGAGGAAACCAAATACAAAAAAAAGTTTACATAGATTTTTACCATCTATCTTTATCTCTTTCCACGGTCAAAGTCACATCTCCTTTTGTTTTAGCTAGTTAAGTCGTCTCTCAAAATCTTTTTTTCCAGAAACTCTTATGCTAGCCTTCTAGTTAGCTTGTATACCCTTTTTTTTTTTAATTTCTCCAGAGATTTCAGTTCCTTGTCTGTCATTTCCAGAATGATCTAATTTAAAGTTGTGTGCCTTTTATTTGGAGGATAGAGGAGCATAAAGCTTAATAGTCGTGGAGTATAGAGGAGAATGAGGCAAATTTGAGAGAGACAATAGACAAGAGAGCAGGGGGAGGGGGTGCCCGAGAATACTGATTTAGGTTTAGCGTTTGAAAAAAATATTCTATTTATACTTGTATTTTAAGGCCTAGTTGAATTGATTTGAATCGGTTTAGTTGAATTAATTTCAGATTTTAAAAAACAAAACTAAACTGTAAATTTTTTAAATTAGTTAATTCAGTTTTTTTTTTTTTGGTTTGATCTTTTTGATTAATTTTTTTAGTTTAATGAGTTTCTAGTTTTTTTCACCCCTAGCTAGAGGACGGCCTTTCTTCCTCTTCTTTTTTTAATTTTTTTGCTTATAATATTTCTTGTAAAAAACGCATTTAACAGCGTCTACCACTTGACGCGTTTCACAAGCATACTTGCAAGAAGTTGAAGCTGTCAATCATTGTGAAAAACAAACTAGGTGATCAATTGGTTGACAGCTTAGAAAAATTGTTAAATAGCCTGGCAATTATCCATTGTCACAGGTTGTTTTTCTCGTCAAAATTTTCCGCTTCTATGCGTCGGTCAGTCTTGTTCTGCTCTGCTGGACTCAGTTTTTTCTGCACTCCTATTTGTTCACAACTAGTTTGTCCATAAACTAAAGAAGTTTTCTACACTCTTTCAATTTTGTAAATAAGTGGAATATATATATATATATATATATATATATATAAAGAAATAAACACACAAGTTATTACAAGAATCAATCCAAGCTTTTTTTTAACTCAAAAAAATATACACAAGTTCATCCATGTGTGTGCTATGATGCATAATGTTATGCCCTCCAGAACTTGCATGCTATACACGCCTATTTAAAAAGTAATAACATGTAAGATTACAATAAAAACCATCTCCCAAGACCAGAAATACATCAGGTCAGTTTTGTCTAAAACAGTCAACTGTGGAAAACAGCCGACGACTGCCCCTACTTTGTATCTCCCTTTGCCCATTTTGCAAACTCCCGGGCTGCCAGAATAGGTATGCCAGCATGACTTGGACTGATGGAAATTGAAGTAAAAAAGCAGAATCTTTGCAACCAAAATTAATGGAAGTCCTTGGTTCTATATTCCGAAGGCACAATGGGCCTTCAAACACGTACGTATCCATGAAATTGGTTTTTCAATATCTATATATTATTCTTTCAACCTGTTTTATTACCTTTACAATCTCTAAGCCAAGCCTTCATGTTTTTCCAACATACGAATATAGCCTAGATTGGCATGTTTGGTTTTTGGTAAATCATGCCGTGATTATTTCGGCTTGTGCAATTCGGTACTCAATATATTAGAGTAAGTTTGGGAAAGCTTTCCTCTACTTATAGGATGGCTTTGCTTATCCACCCCTCTTTTTGAAGATCTTCACAAACCATTCTCAGTTAATAAATCTGTTAATATTGTTTCAATTAAATACCCAAATTTTCCCTTGTTTCATAATCCCTCTCTCCCTTACTTTCTCTGCTGAGAAAATCTTATGGTGCGATTGAGAAGAAAAGAGATTGTATGGGAGTTGCTATTTGCACGAGTGGTTTACGTGGTCCAAACTGATGACATGTTATTTATTTTAATAAGAACAGATTGTAACTAATAATCACCATTAAGATATCACTAACGTTATAAGGTTTTTTTGTTAGATTGGATTATTTTAAATCAACATTTCACCTTTGTCATTCTAATATTTTTCTAAACTTGCCAAAAACGCTGTATTTTTTTTTTGGTTCTCATGTCGAGTCGTGCTAGCGAAAGATGGTGCGAGTATTAATTTCATTTGCCACCGGAAAGGGGAGAAAGAGGGGAGAAACATCAAGACTTTATTGAAGAAGGGAAGAAATAACTCAAGAGAGACAACAGTTTTACAAAAGCTAGCAGAGTGTGTTCTCTAGAAATCAGGTTCTTCATCCACTCGGTCTTGAAGCTTTCTCTCCAAGGCCTCTGAACATAAGTTTCCCATCATATGATAGAAGGACATCAGATCGGATAACTGGCTGATCGACATTTTTCCCATGATAGCCCTTGCAAGTCTCTCCCTCTCCTCATTCATTGTCAACCTTTCTTTGTACACAGACGCATTTCTCACTGTTGCACCCATTTGTTTCAGTCTCTTCTCTTGCTGCAAACTTAGCGCAGTACTTGCCTGCAGGTTACATGTAAAATGCACTCTAAAGGGACGTCCAAATAAATAAATAAATAAATCCTATCTAGCACGATCGATTTCATATATATGCTAATTAACCTCTAGAAATTCTGCTCCAACTTGCAGTTCTGATTCTTGACCAGTTCCACCTCCTGAGCTGTACATGTTTCTTGCAATTGAGAAACTTCTGACAAGTATTCTTCTTTTTCTCTCCAGTTCTTGATTAAGTTTAGGAGCTTCCAGCACGCATTCTGACCGATTAAGCTTCTTCTCGTAAGCAATAACTGCCTTAGCAAATTCCTGCAGAGAAACCATGTATTCTTGGTTTTTTCAAAGGAAAAATAGATTCTAGTTGCTACCACTATTAAGGTCTTGGCTTTACCTTATATGCAGATGGACATCCAGGGTAGTCAAAATCATCGGAGTCTTCGTTCCTCATCCTTTCTGGATGAAATTGAAGACCCATGATGAACTTTCCCTCTTCAGGATTGTAAGCATCAGGATCATAAAACCCTTCAATCAATCCATCAGGAGCAAAAGCCATTGGAACAAATCTTTGAGCCAATTTCCTCACACCTTGGTGGTGATAGCTATTAACCATGATTTCCATTTTATCTTCCTCCAAAGAATCTTTAAACCACTGATGCAAAGGAGTGTTTTCCAATACCTTTACCACATGACGGTGTCCGTCATAATTCTCATAGTCCATGTGCACCACTCTTTGTTCTTCAGGGACTTTCTTTGAGAGCTCTTTCTCAACATCCTGATAAAGTGTACCTCCACAAGCAACATTAAGGACTTGGGATCCCCTGCATATTCCTAGGTATGGTATGTTTCTTTCAAGGCAAAGCTTTGCAAGCCTTAATTCAATTGTATCTTTCTCCCTGTCAATGGAAGTATCACTTACATGGACTTTTCTAATCTCTTCAAGTTCTTCTGGTGAAAAACCAGATAGTTCTGCATCGTAATGAGATGGATCGATATCTTCACCTTCGCACAGTAAAACGCCATGAATAGGCTCAAAGCTCTCCAATAGCATGTGGACTCCACTTACCCTTGGGACTATAACTGGCACCGCCCCATAACTTACAATTAAATCTAGATGATATTCTCCTGTATATTAAATATAAAAAACTGGTTATGTTTCAGAAGTGAAAACTGAAAAATTATTTTTTGAGATTGAGCAGCACTCAAGTGATAAACCGCGTTCGAGTTTTTATTTGAAAACTCAAATCATTCATGCAAAAAGATTCAATTCGTACGTAGAAGGTGAGCTTTTGATTTGTGATTCAATAATAACAAGAGACAAATTAAGGGTAGTGGAGAAAAGGGAACGAACCAACAAAATCTACAAACTTATTCTTGCGAACGGTTCGACGGGAGACGATGAGAACTCTTGGAAGGATCATTGAGAGATCTGAATTAGCCATTTCACCCTTTGACATGGTATATATATATATATCCGCTTCAGATCGTGGTGGGAGAGTAGTGAAAATCAGAGAAGAAGAATCTATCCTCAATCAATGCAGATTTCTATACGTGAAAACGTAGAGTATCAGAGGAGATTACAGTTTTGATTTCTTGCTTTTTTGGATGAATATGATGATCGTTCTTTTTCTCGTTTGAGAGTTCGGCGATTCTTGAGAGAGTTATTTATAGGAGAAGAAGAGACAGCAAGGCGCCGCGTATTGACCCATGTTCGTTTTATCGTTTCCCTATTTTTAAGATTTATTTAGGAGTTAGGGTTATCTTACGTTAGGTCAAACTTGATTAGATGCTGATGTGT
>Ga0325404_1009337_pt1 | contig 9978 bp, 3 predicted proteins | sample PopdelMetagenome_18_FD_205664 | JGI IMG/M metagenome (GOLD analysis project Ga0325404, IMG submission 205664) | Populus deltoides microbial communities from Bellville, Georgia, United States - Xylem-Control-R1 | ecosystem: Host-associated > Plants > Phyllosphere > Stem > Wood/Secondary xylem...
TGGCCTTGGATCTGAGAGGGATAATATCCAACCTTCTTCTACTGGAAGAAGGGATAAGGATGTTCCCTAGAAAGTTTCAAACCTGAAATGACAACTAAGGTTGCTTATGACTCTTATGGACAACACAAAATTCAGTGTCTTGGGACCAAGTATCCCTGGCTAATGCAAATCAACTAGGAGAATATTTGGTGGTTGTCATTAAAGTTGGTGATCGTATATTTTAGGTCACCAGCAAATATGATGGGGTAATATTATCATTAAAAGCCTCTTATGCCTATACAAGTTTAGATACTCATTTTCTCTACGGGGATTTGTGAAGGATGTTCTAAGGTATTGTAACCTTAGTCTTGTGCAAATTCATCCCAACAGAGGGATCATTTTATATTTATTTGAAAAATTATTAAGGATTTTGAACGAGAAGCACTCGGTCAAGGTATTTAGAAATTGTTTTACCTTGATCAGTAGCGTTGAAGAGGGACCTCCAATCCCTTTGTTCTTTACTTTTATCAATAAATGGAATGGACCTATGAAAAATACCATGAAGGGAAAGTCCTCTCCATCAAAACAGTGGAAAGAGCATGGGTTAATTTAAATGAGGTATACTAGCCTAACTAGACCTCAAGATACGTATAACCCAATTTAGGGTTGTACCCATTACTGAAGGACACCCCCAACGGGTGTAAATGAAAAATCTTTCTTAAACCCAAAAGAAGAGAGGGTTTGTACCAAGTTGGCCAACCTTCATATTGAATATGACATTAATTGTATGGCTAAAAGGCTATATGGCATTTCAAGTAATTTTGATTTCATATATTTATTTTTGTTTTCAAAATCTTTCATTCCCTAATTGTTTTCTTGTACAGTGTCTTTACCTGGGATCGCTGGATTTGAATATAGTGGGTCTACCCCATCAATGCCTAGTCACGTGACTACAACTTCTCCCAATAGTGACTTTTTTTCCAAAGAAAATCAACCATTGAAGCGAAGACAAAGGGTTAGGTTTTTTATACAAATGATTATCGAGAAGATTTTCATAATCCCAATCCAAGCCGAGGATATCCCTGTAATTGAACATCCTGCTAACGAGATTACTCAAGAGGCAGTAAGGGGGTCTCGCTCCCCTTCAACAAGGGGTCTTGGGGCGCCAATGCCCACTTCAATCATTCTAGAAGTCGGTTCCTTTTGGAAGAGAATGAAAATCTTTATTCCTATAGATTCTAAAGTGGAGATCATTCCCCTTCCACATAGTTGTCTTGCTCCTAAAAGTCCAATTTACATGTCATGGGTCTTCTAGTCAAGCTCCTCCAACCTCTAAAGTGGAAGACATCTTCTCCAATTTCATGTTGGATCACGCCCCTATTTGTTTCCCCACTCTTAATGAGAAGGAAAAAAGGATAATGGAGATTGACCTTCAAGGGAGGTCCACGTTGGGACTGGGGAGGTTGGATATGAAAAGGACATTAAAACAACTCCTCACCTTATCTTTAATGTGAGAGGACTAACCAACCCAAGTTTCTAGCGTCATCTAGTCATCACAAAACACATGACTTTTAAAGTAAGATAACAAGTTAATTTTAATATATATATATTTTTAGTTTTATGTTATTCTGAAATATAACCTTTCTTGTCTTTTTATTTAGACCTTCATGATGCATGCTTACTCTAAAAATAGATGGGTTGAGGAGAAAATAGTTATGAAAAAGGCCATTGAAAAGTATCGAACTAGCAAGTCTGAAATGCCAAACTTAGAGAAGAAAAGTTTGCTCAATATATTGAGATGGATTCTCTTAGAACTGCATATTCCAGGCTACACAGGAAAATGGAAACTCAAACCCATACCTTGGAATCAACTGAACAACAGTTGTCCGAGGCCTACAACAGTATTAATCTCCTAGAAAGAGGGATGGTTGACTTGGAGAAAAAGGAAGGTGAGCTTAGAAGGGCATGATATATCTTAAGAAAGGAGCTAAAGATAGCTAGGAAGGAGGTTCATAAATCTCACGCAAATATGGAAAACATGAAGAATTCTTCTTAAGATTTTTTGTCTGGATATGGAAAGTCCATGTCTCTATATAAAAAAATTATTTTAATAAACAAACTTAGCGAACACAACTGGGTAAATGTCATGGCTCGCGAGATTAAATATCATTTAAATTATTTTATAGAAATATTATGCAAGGGGGAAAATAGAAATATAGACACAAATTAAATTGATTGAATAAAATAAAAGGGGAAAAAACATCATGCAAGGCTACACATATTAGAAATATTATCTGAAAATATTTTCTATTTTAAAAAATAAAGTTCATTTATATAAAAGATAAAAAAAAGAATTATAGATGAATTAGAAAAACACTTCAAAATTTAAATGCGTAATAAAAAAAATATCATTTAAAAAAAGTTGTCTAAACAAAATAAAAGAGAGAATGGGTATTAGTTCAAATATAAATAAGAACAATTTAGAGAAAAAAAAACCATATAAAAAATCATTTGTTTTAAATAAGAATTAGAAAAAAATAATTTAGAAAAAAAAAGAAGCAAATGTCAGGCGTTGTTGGGCCTAGCTCACCAGGCCATCTCGCCTGACCTATTCATCAAAGCCCACGCGTCGGCTTTTTTTTTTGCAACTGGGGCGGATGATATGTCATCCACCCCAAATTTGTTTGAGAACAAAAATTAGATGATGTGTCATTTAATTTACTCAGATTTCGGGCACTATGATGGCCGAAAAACTAAGACTTAAGTGCTTTTACTCAAATATCCATTTTCTTTACCCAAAACACCTTTAAAAATATGATAAACCTATCAATTGCCTCAAGAAAACCAAAAAACTATCCCAAAAACCGAAATCAACCAGAAATCAAAAATCAAATCGGGTTCGGATATGTTTTGTCATAATCTTTAAAGGTAAAAAAAAAAAAACAATTAGAATGAACTTCTCTCGTCAAATAGAACCATTTGACACAAACATCAACTGTCTTGACAGCCTAAATCAATGTCAATGATTTTATATTTTTTTATTGTTGAAATCTGATGATCTCTTTCTCTCATTTCTCAACTAAAGATTAAAAATTAACAAAAATTGAGTAGAACCATTTATATTTATATATATATATATAGCACCAATATCTATAATGAATATCTCACATGTTTTAATATTTAGTATAATGATAATAATAATAACAAGAAGAAAAATAAGAAAGACCAAGGATTGTAGATAAGAGTAGCAGGGTCTCCATATAGGGGGGTGCACACACAATATGATCCCAAGACTCGTGCTATTGACTTTTATATATAAAAAAAAGGGGACAACACAGTTATAATTTGTCAATGCTTGTTGTGGACACTCTATTAATATATAACAAATAATTTAGCAGCAAAAGCACATCTGGACGGCATTATGGTCGTACCTTGCGTCTTTCTCTTTCAAGGAAAAAATAAATTAATCACAGTGTCGTGTATGCCTATCAATTACAGCCATAAAGGAAATCTCCACAGCAAAGTTTTCCACTCAAAAAAAAATTAAAATAAAAATACATGCCTGAACTCTTTAAGATCTAGCGTTCTCAGCTGGCAGCTAGACCACGCCGAGCAAACTTGGCTCCAGCTATTTGTCTTCGAGGTTAAAGATTTTGATAATAAACTGGATCAGATTTGATGATTTTCCATTCTCTTGATCAGAGAAGACATGAGACCTCGGTCGTGGAACCGTTGTTCCACTTTTGTTGTCCATCAATCACTTTCTAGTTTGTATGTAGTCTTAAATCCCGTGCCACGTTGCAATTAAGATTTTAAGTTAATTTTTAGTATACTATAAGATCGTGTGAATGTTATGAATGCATTATATTTTATCTTGATTTTCTCAATTAACAAACACAAAGATGTTATTTATGTTTAATAAAATAAATTAAAATATATATATATGAATCGATATATTGTCTTTGATTAATTACTTAAACAAAAAGCTAAGATTTCTTCTAAAGATAAAAGGCAACTCAATATACAAATAATTAACCTCGATTTTTCTTTTTAATTTATTCCTTTTTATTTTTTTATCCTACAAGTTATTCTTTATTACCATAACAAATGATTTTTATTTTTAAAAATATATCATAGATATAAAGTTTATTTATATCAAATATAAAAGAAGAAAAAAGATAAATTACAACAATCTTTTTCAAACACCATAAAAATACAATATAAGTAAAAAATAGCTAATATTTAAAATAATAATTAAAACCTCTCTATCATATCAATACGATTTCTTTCATAGTAATTTTTTTACCATAATATTTATTCTTGAAAGGAAAAAATTATTAAATCATAGAAGCAAAATTATTCTGGATAATTGTTTTTAATTAAAACCTTTTTATCCTATTAATGCAATTTTTATTTTGACAATTTCTTTATAAGAATGTTTATTTTTTGAAGCAAAAATATTATCGAAAATCATAGAAGTAAAATTTAATAAAAAATAATATTTTTATTATTATTATAATATACTATAAATTTTTAGAGCTTGTTTTTATGTTATCATGTGATAATAAAAAGATTTATGAAGAAAAGCTAAAAAAAAAATTTAAGAAAAGAATAAATACAGATCACAAAGGACAAAAAATTAAAAAAGCATTCGGTAACTTTATATAAAAAAACTATAATTTTACTTTTAAATATTATATTTTAATGTTATTTATTTCATGAAATTTAATAGAAAAAAAATGCATAATAGGCCCAACATATAATCCACCTTTTTTTTTTTTCAAAAAGCAATACAAGCCAACATCAGATTGTCTGCTTGCCCAGTTTTTTACCATAGAAACGGTGGTTATAAATCATGTTGAGCTTTTTTGCATGTAAAAATATATTTTTTTAATTTATTTTCACTTCAAAATACCAAACAAACATATTTATCATGTCAATAAATTAATTTATCAACTCAAAACATCCTTAAAACATTTAAAAAACACAAAATCAAAACATAAAAAAAATTTATCTTTCAACCTTGATCTATTTTCTTCAACAAGATGGAGATTTAAAAACAACTAAATAGAATTTTATTAGTTAAATAAAACCCATTGATAAAAAAATTGATTTTTTTTGTTACAAAAATATAATTAACCAATAATTTTTTTTATCATTTTCTAGTGAGTTTTTTTGTCAAACAAAATGACTAAAAAATAGGTGAATTAAATTTTTGAATCAAGATTAAGATTATACAAATGTTGATATTGACCATGTAATTTCTTTGTATTTATATTATGGTTTTGTTTTTATACAGTAATTCAAAACTTTATTTCATGAAGTTAGATTTTAACATTTGATAAAAAAAAAATTATTAAAAAAATTAGAAAGCGAAAACGAAAAAAAGAAAAATAAAGAGTTAAGAGCATTCATTTCTTGCGTTTCATGACATTGAGTAGATACGAAAATTTTATTTAATCACGCGAAGCTTCTCCCACTAATCAGGCAATATCCCTCTAGCGCTCTCGTGGAAAGAGTTTTCTAGACGGGACTCTTAAATTCTAGCTGAACTCTTCCCAGCCCCGACTCGAAAAATGATTACTCATGATTTACTGCACAGCGACAACAAGTTACGAGGCGTTGTTCGGCCGGATTGAAGTCGTTTTTGTTCGATTGATGGTATTACAACTATATATATAACTAATAGGCATCATTGTCCAATATATTTCATAAAAGAAATTACATTAATTATTATTTATTTCATTACATTTTGTCGTCATAGGAGGCATGAACGAGGAAAGATGACGTTTTTGCTTTTGTGATTTTGAGCATTTAGATGTATATGTAAAGAGTTCTCTATTTGTATAAATTCTTTATATTCGCACGCGATCTTCGTGAAAAAGAGTCTTGCTCATACCAATAGCTATTTAAAGAGATGATTTGTTTCTTGTGCGGTGATGCTTTATAAAGGCTTACTTTTATAAAAATAAAAAAATTAATATTTTTAAATCGTTTTGGTTTATTAATATTAAAAATATTTTTTAAAAAATAAAAAAATATTATTTTAATACATCTTCAAATAAAAAACACTATAAGAATAACTTTCATTTCATTCGAAGAAGCTTGTATTCCCATTCAAATTTGATATATTGTATGGTTATTAAGTATTTAAGTTTAAGGAGATTAGGAATAGCAGAAATCCTCAAGTTTGAGAAAACGAGTTTAAAGAGAATTCTTGATCGAAATCGACCTTTATTTCCTTTTTATTGTCCATTCGTTGCTAAAATGAGTGCCGAGTTTTTTTTTTCTTTTTTTCCAGAGATTTTGGTGTTTCTTTCGATTTAGTCTTTGGTCATATTGGTCGCATCATTACCGGTGACTTGATCTTGAAGGCTTTAATTAGTGGGCAACGGATATGATAATAATAATCCAATATCATTGGTCAAGTTTAAATATTTAATTTTAAATAACAAAAGCAATGAGCGTGTGGTGTACTGCTCAGGAGACTAATCCAAAGTTAGTATCGAGAGAGAAACTGGCATTGTCAGGATAATTATGGATGTTTTGTCAGGTTTCTTGACTTGCTGGGTGCATGAACGATGCCAAGAAATTACTGCACAGATCTTTTCAGGCGTTTAGTGGATCAAAATTAAAGACGCTCAGTTTCCTCCCCATTACTTGCTTTTAGCAGGGGTCGATTTGTTTCCCTGTCATTAGTAAACGGGCACTTTGAATAAGAATGAACTGCTAACCACTTGAGGTTGCTTTGGAAAAATCGAGTGATAGGTGATTTTTTTTTAAAAAAATCAAATTTCATGGTGGCTAGTCTTATTTCTAGAGGATAGTTTTTGGACATGCATGTCTCGAGATCAATAACTCCCATTCAACTAATCAATATGTCTTCTTTTTCACCTCGCAGGGAAAAAGAAGAAGAGAGGATATATGTAAGCGAAATCAATCAAATTAGTGACTTGATAATCTCTCAATATCCTTCTCTCCGCTTTGCTCGGCTCGGAAAAAAAAATGATAAAAAAACGATTGGAGATCACACGCTCCAAGGCAGCATCTATGCTCCCGGATCAAGGCTTTGAAGAATATCCATATGTTCCTTCTCATTTCTTCAAGTAATTATCTGTTGTTGGTGGCATTGAAACCTTTTAACTATATATGCTTGTTGTGGTTACTTGAAAAATATTATAATTATATTATTTTTTGAAGAGTTAATTTTTGGTTGACATTTTAATTTATAAAAAAATTAAATAAAATGGATCTAGTAAATATAACAAACCTAAAATATTTAGGCTTGACAGTTAACTAAACTCATGGTAACATGAATCCGATAAATATATCACATCTAAAAAACTTGAACTTGATAGTTAACCAAACTCAAGAAAATATGGGTCTGGAAAACATGTTACACCCAAGTAACCTGAACTTGGTAGTTAACAAAGCTCAAGAAAAATATGAGTATGACAAACATGCTTGACCGAAAGAACTTAGACTTAACAGTTAGAAAACGTGAGTCTTGACAAACATGTCAGACCCAAATAACTTAGACATTATCAAGTTTTAAGGCCATATGTCTGATCCTAAAAGATCCTCTATAATATAAGTATTAAAGACATGATAAATTATTGTGCCTCTTCATCTAGAATAATAGTTCATATTAAGGTATTAATTTTTTTTATACTTACAGATATATACAATATTTTTTAAAAGACTTTTTATACTTATTATCTCATTAATAATATGTAAGGGATATTTTTTTCCATGAACATCATCAAAAATAAAGAATTTTTTAATATTTCCCTTTCATTAAAACAACAAAGTTCAAAGAAGTATTATACCTCTTAGAAAACATGAATATCACTAACATGCCTGGACTTAATGGTTAGAACTTGGCACAAAGAATTTCAGGACATCATCAATTTTTAGTTTATAAAGTAATAAAATAAGGGATACAGTAACTATAAATATTTAATAATTAATATGAAAATAAATGATTTTCTTTTCTCCAAGGTAGCAAGATAATTTCTTTTCTTTTAAATTATACTTGACCATTCAAGATTATCACAGTTATGGATCTATTAGTTAAATTACAAAAAAAATATATATATTTTTACTGTTTAATAAATGAAACTATTTAACGGTTTATAATCACTTCCAAGAATACTATTTTTTAAAAAGATAAAATAATATATATTTTTTAGTCATAATTGTACTACAACATTAATAGCTAAATTTATTTAGTGATGAGATAAGTTATTAGACGTAATGACGATTGAACCCATAAAAATGATAGCGATAGCTACAGAGGATTTGGTATATCGCTCTTAATAACTTTCATTTTTATAGGGTTTAGTGTTTTTGCTTTTAAGGGAATATAGATTTTTTAATTATTTTGAAGGAAATAAAAAGACCATGAAGCCCTTGTACGCTAGGGTTTTTTATATTTTAAGAGTAAATTCGTACTTTCACTATGCAACAATAATGTAAAGAGACTCATTTATCCCAATTCAATTTGATAATTACAATTTAACCTATGAAAAAATCATCCCCCCTCCGGGTAAAAAATCACCCACTCTGCACTTTTTTGGCTGGCAAAAAGTCAGTACACTCAACCAATTCACAATGCAATGAATTTTACTCAACAATGTTTCACCGACCACTCTTAGTCTTATGATAAAATATAAACAGGAAATATATTTTTTTAAAAAAAAATTAAGAGGTTAGGTTGGTACAATTTTATTTCAATAGGTTGTGCTATTTCTATCATCATAATCTATCGATTTTTTTTTATTTAATAGATTGCATGATTAGAAATGGCACAGCCAATTAGCTATTTTGTTTTTTTTAATTTACGGAAAGGAAATTCACAAGTGCTACCTTTTAAAAAAAAATATGATAAATAATATTTGAGAATAATTGTTTGGTAATATATTAGAATAATATTAAATAATTGTTTTTAAAAAAACATATTTTAATCGTTTTTACCAACATTTCTGCGCAGCTGCTGTGGTGGCCTTCTCTCAGTGTCCTATTTGAGACCGCCCTTGTGAATTCCAAGAGAAATTGCACACGCATACGTGTTGTCGAGTGTCGTCACACATGAGACAGTGTTTGGGTGTTGGTAGAGTATGTTCAAGATGCTATTTTGAAGTGATAAAATGTTAATATGACATTTTAAATAATATAAATATGTTTTTTTTTTCGTTTGAAGTCATTTTCTCTACATTTAATCCGTTTATTTTTTTACTGGTCTTACTTTGTACATTTTGGGTTTTTTTTTTTGGGATATGTAGAAATAGTTTTTACGGGAGAGATGAGGTATTTTAGCTATTCTTTTACCGTAAGCTACCAATTAAAAATAAATAAATAAAGCTAAAAATACAGTTTTTTTTTTTTTTTTTTACTCTGGCTTTTCTTTTACCTCATGTGTTGGAGATGCTCTCATGGTTTCTATCCTTTTTCAACAAAATATCACAACCTACCAAATTACTGAAGCAGATCATTCGCCTGTTTGCTTTTTTAGCCTAGCTAGGCATTTATAGAGGGAAGTGGAAACTAAGATGATCGTCACGCTCGGGTCTTCGTAGGACCGCTCGTGGATTCTTGAATGGACATAAGATGTGATTATTTTTGGAATTAAGTAATCACACGTCTTTAGAGATAAAACATGAAACGCTGGTTTCCTCGCGTTGTTGACTTTACGTGGGTGTGGTTTGGAATTTGGATGAGATTTTACGAGAAACTTGATACTGTAGTGATGATTTTTTAAAAAATAATTTTTATTTATAAAATATATTGTAATAATATTTTTTTTTAATTTTATTTTGATATTAGTATATTAAAACAATTGAAAAACACCAAACGAATTAATTTGAAATAAGAAAATAAAAAATAATTTTTTAGAAATGCTTATGAAACTAAAAAACAAACAACCTCTATGAGCTTGTTTGGTTTTCTAGTTTTCTAACTTTATTGTTTTACCTTGAAATAAAATACATAAAAAAATAT